>Ga0134127_10000254_pt1 | contig 57673 bp, 41 predicted proteins | sample KB31753_FD_96459 | JGI IMG/M metagenome (GOLD analysis project Ga0134127, IMG submission 96459) | Terrestrial soil microbial communities with excess Nitrogen fertilizer from Kellogg Biological Station, Michigan, USA - KB3-175-3 | ecosystem: Environmental > Terrestrial > Soil > Unclassified ... | reverse complement strand
TTGCGCCCCGTAACCTCACGAGAGCTCTTTTGGCCGGCTTGGACCACAAAAGGATGCCTGCCCTGATTTCCAATGACTTGCGAGTTTCCAAGATGGGAGGTTACTGGGCAGGGAGCGCGACGGGCGTCGCTTCCAAGATGTACGCCCACTCCGCGTTCCGCGCCCAAGTGCGCTTGGCGGCAACCACCTACCGAGCGCGGCGCAAGGCCGACCCATCTCAGCGCCCGAGCATCGCGACTCCCTCTCCCCTTAATGGGGAGAGGGCTGGGGTGAGGGGTGAGAAGAAAACTGTCGTCCTTTGCTTGAACCCAGGCTGTGCAACTTTCGCTCGCAACACTTCTCGACCCTCGACTCTCGACTCTCGACTCTCGACCCTCAGCCAGCTTCCGGTATTTCGCCCGGGCCCAGTTCTGCCACTCGATCTTCTTGCGGTTGCGCACGGCGGGATCCTTCCATTCACCCTTGGCCAGAGCGAGCGCTTCGGACTCAGTCAGCGGCATGCGGCCCAGCTCGGCCAAATCGGCCGGCGGCAGCTTGCGGGCGATCATCGCCTCCCACGCCGCCTTGAGCTCACTATGGGTATCCACGAGCAGCGCGCCAATCAGCGCCGCAACGACATCCCGTCGGTCACGGCCGAGTTTGGAGTTGTAAACGAAGCTCATCTTCAGATCGAACGGGCTTAACTCGATATGGCTGACGCCGGCGAATCGCTTGTAAAGATCCGGCCGGATCGTGGAGCGCTCGAGCGAATGTTTCTTCGGGCCCTCGGGATGGCCGCGCGGGAGGAACCAGAGTTTCTGTCCCGGTTCGGAGAGCACGAAGTCGATGAAGTGCTGCGCGGTTTGCAGGTTCGGGGCGCCTTTGAGAATGCAGATGCCGTCGGCGTTGATCGCCGTGAAATCAGCGGGCAGGGTGAATACCATGTTCGACGGTCCCGCCACGCCGATCTGGCTCGCCCCGTAAAAGTCGATCGCGAACGCGTAAGCCGTTTCACCAAGCGTCACGTCCTTCGCCGTCGAACTGGACTGCCGATCAAAATTGCGCGCGTTGCCGCCAATCTGAGTCAACGTCGCCCACCCTTTTTCCCACCCATAAGCCTGGAGAAACGACTCATACATGACGTACATCGTGGAGCTGTTCCGGGGGTCGCCGGCCCCGACCCATCCACGAATTCTGGGATCAGCCAGTTCGCTCCAGCGCGTCACGGTCGGAAGACCGACCGTTCGCTGAACGAACGTGTTTTGCAGAATGCCGAAACTGGATATGGCGGCGCCGAACCAGTGGAAATTCGCATCGTGAAGTTCCATCCCGCCAAGCGTGCGGGGAAGGCCGTCGAAGATGTCCGGACGCGGGCGATAAGCGGACGTGAGCTTCTTGTCCGCCAGAAGATAGTACGGCTCCTGTCCCCCGCCGAAGAGCATGTCGAGCCCGATACCATCGGGCTTGTTCGCGTATTCGGACTGAATGAAACGAAGTGCATCCGCGGTCCCGCCGACGTTGCGCCACTCGACTTCCGCCGGTTCGCCGAATTGCTGCTGGTGCCACTCGGCGAAACCGCGCGCGAACTCGTGCCGGATGGCGTCGACGTGCGGCGTGATGATGACGACCTTCGCCGCTGCGCGGGCCGGCAGCGGTCCCGCGAAGAGGAGGCACAGCGCGAGCGCGCCCGCTGTTTGCCTGCTCGCCGTTCGGATCATGCGCGGCCAGAGTAGGAACCAGCCGCGAGCCGGACAATGCGGAAATAAAGCTGCCCTGCATTGCTCACCCTCTGCGCGTTTCCCAGCCGACTGAGGTGCCGCGCAAGCCGGATTCGGCCTGACTTGGCTTGACTGGGCTGAACGGCGGCTTGACCGCGTGCGGGCAAAATCGAGTTGACCGGTGGGCGAGCGTCCCGCGAGCCGTCGCGGAGTTGAGGAACCACGGCTCGCGAGGACGCTCGCCCCACCAAACAAAAGCGAGATCGCAACTGCTTGTGCGGTTGACCCTGTCTGTGCTCGCCACGGCGGCGCCGCGCACTGGAATCCGGAACCCGGAACCCGGAGCCGGAACCCGCCTGCGTGGCCCCGCCCTTTTGTTGACTACACCGTCAATCATGCCCTTCAGCGTAAGCACACCTTGGGGCCAAAGTGTTAGCGCCAAACGAGCGAAACGAGCCCAACGGGCGAAAATCGACAAAACCCGCACGATTTCACGGATTATGATGCGGAAATTCAGTAGAATTAGATTGTTTAATCATATGACAAGCTTGCCTTTTGGCTCCCAAAGCCTAAATTCTCTTAGTTGCCAAAGCTGTCGGATGCAAACGCAGTTCCAGCTTCGGTTAGAAGGTTCCGCAGGGCGGCAGGGCGGTTCGCGCACCACAGAGGCCAGCCGCGTTGGCGGACAGAAAGGATAATATGATTAACCTCAATCGATGCAGAGCCTGGTTCCACGAGCGGCCGGACATCATGATCGATCTGATTCGCATCTATCTTGGCGTTGCGCTCTTTTTCAAAGGCGTATACTTCATGGAAAACCGGGAGTACCTGCTCAAAATGATGGAGGAGTCCGGAGGCTGGTGGTTCGCGCCGGCGGCCCTCGCTCACTACATCGTGCCCGCGCACCTGGTCGGAGGGCTCCTGCTCGCGCTCGGGTTGCTGACGCGAGTGGCGGCACTGGCGCAGATTCCAGTCCTGCTCGGAGCCGTGTTTTACATTCACATGCCGCGGCTCTCGGGTCTGAGCCAGGAGACCGTCGGCCGGCAGGACCTCGAGCTGTCAGCCTTGGTCCTGTTCCTCACGGTGCTGGTGCTGCTGCACGGCGCCGGGCGCTTCTCATTGGATCACGCGATCGGCAAGCGCAGCGAACATGGCGATGCGTTAACCAAGCCTGCCTAGGTCGACGGCTGTGCGCTGTCTCAAAAAAAGACAAGCCCGGCCAGCGTTGAGACACTGGCCAGGCTTGCTTCGGTGGGAGGCCGGGGCTAGTAAGACTTGAGCGGAACGTCTTTGGCGACGCCCTGGGTGGCGCGCCCGTCGGAGGCCAGGCGCATGAGAATGCGCAGTTCGCCGAGCAATTTGGGCCCAAGGAACAGGGCAACACTCTCGTTGGCGGCTTGGTTTTCTTTGCGGGCTTTGCGGAGTTTCATTTTAAACACGCGTCGGCTGGGTTTCTTCATCGAGTATGCAATGGCGAGGCTGGCCGCCGGCCCTCCTGCCTGGTCGCGGCATCGTGTGCGCGCAGGCTGGATGGCCGGGGAGTGATGGGTCTGAACGCATGCCGGCATAGACAGCCCGGCCCACCGTGGCCTCCACGTCACATCGCGGACTGGAACAGCTCGATTCTTTGCTCGCCACATGCGTCAACACCACTTGAGCAATAGCCTTGCCAAGTTCCACTCACACCTCGCGGGGCGTGATCTCCCCGTGCAGTGGCTTCCGAAAAGAAGTCGGCTGCGGGTGTGTTGCGTGGAGCCTTTGAATTGAATCTGCCTCGAATAATCAGGGCAAAACGTTCGCGGCTTGATTGAGAGGTGGAATGAACCAATGCGAAGTCGGGACTTCCCTTCGAATGCCCAAATCACGAATCCGGCCGGCTGGCTTCTGAGAGTCGGCAGTTCCTTCCCGGCAGTTCGTGCCGATCCGTCGGACCGCGGGCGGTCGAGACGCCTCGAACTCGCAGGCGAAGGCCCCCGCGCGCTGCGGACCGCCTTACGGGGACGGCTTCGACTCGAGGATCAACCGCCGCCGGGAGTAATCGATAATGATTTTGAAGTCGCGGAAGGCCTCGATGCCAATATGCCCGGCCATTCCATCCCCCGCAGGCGAACCCTGTTGAAAGAAGTTCGCTTCCGGCCGCTCGACGCGCAGCCGTCCCAGTTGCAGCGATTCCAGCCGGCCACTTCGCGTGCCCGCGCCCCCGCCCACGCCGGAGCGGCCGCCGCCGCGCCCCTCGCCCGGTGGCGGCGCCAGACCCTGCTTCTCGGTGAAGTCCCGCGCCAGGCAGAGGCTGCTGTCGCACCCGGTATCGAGTTCGAACTCCCCCGAAACGACCTTCCCGCCCGCAGCCTCCAGCGACGCGCTGAGAATCGGTGTGTCCCGGCGAAACCGCAGGTTGAGGATTTCGCCATCGCCGGCGTAATCGAAGCTCGCGGGCTCGCGCAGCGTCACCTGTTTCGTCCGCTGATCAATTTCCACGACAAACCGCCGGAAAAAACCGGCGCCAAGGATTCCGGTGCGTCGCCGGCCCGCTTCGTTCATCGGGAAGGCGGCCACACGGCGCGGCGTCCAACTCACCGCGCCGAAGTCCAAACGCGGTCCTTCATAAACTCCTGCGGGCGCTTCGCCAGCGATACCAATGATGGTGATTTGGCCTGTGCGCCGCAGTTGCAACCCCTCCGCCAGTCCCGGCTCGAGCATGGTTGTCCCGTAACCGGTATCGAGCATGAACATCCTCGAATTGGTGCCGCTCACTTGAACGGGAATCATCACGTGTCCGCGGCGAAATTCGAAGGGGATGACCAGCGGATTGGTGAGCGTCGAAGCCGATGGAGCCCGGGGAGGCTGAGGTTCCGCACCCCGGACGCCGAAGGCCGCCGCCGCGCTGATGAAGTGAGCCAGAACCAGACCGCGATGGGCCCGTGCGGTCATGCCTCGAGTAGGTGTCGTCCGTTCCGCAAGCGCGGCTGGGCAAATCAGTTGGTTTTCTTCGGAGCCAACGCCGTTTCCAGGGCGGGACCGAGCTGCGATCCACGGCACTCACTGCCGGAAGCCAGGATGCTGCCGGTGTCGCCATCGATCAGGTACATGGACGGGATGCTCGCAATCCCATACGTCTTGCCGATTCCAGCCTGCCATCCTTTGCCATCGTAAATCTGCTCCCAAGGCATTTTCTTGGCCTTCGTGAACGAAGTCAGTTTCTCCTCGGCGTTGGGCTGGTCCAGGCTGATCCCGAGGATCTCGAAGCCCTTTTCATGGTACTTCTCGTAGTTGGCGACGACGTTCGGCACTTCCTGGACGCATGGGCCGCACCAGGTCGCCCAGAAGTCCAGCAACACCACCTTGCCTTTGTAGTCGCCAGGGAACTTCACTTCCTTCCCCGATGTCGTTTTGGCCGTGAACGCTGGCGCCTTCGCGCCTTTTTCCAGGTTGGGGATTTCTTCGACGGTTTTCTCGGACTTGACGATCTGGAAGCTCCCAGCCGCAGTCATGCCGGACACTTCGTAGGTTGTGCCGCCGACGTTGAAAGGCGACTTGATGTCGAAGCCTTCCCGACCCGAATTGAATTTGCCATCGTTATTCGAATCGATGAGGAGCCGCACGCGCGAGGACTTGCCCTCGAGGCCGCGGAAGTCGCCCGAGGTCATTTCGTCCACGAGCATTGCAGCATACGTTTTCTCGCCGAGCTTGATATCGCCGAACAAGGCGTAGTCCCGGTAGTAAAACAGGAAGTCCTTGAAGGCCGCCCGGCGGGTGTCGGACTTGTCGAATCGGTAAAACTTCAGGCGCGCGTCGTGAGACGCACCAGGAAAGGGAATCGTCACGGTGGCATGGCCAAGGTAGGTCGTCAGCTCCTTGCCGCCGGCGCCGGGATCCTTGCGAGGCGCCCAAGTGGCGGCAGAATCATCCGTGAGATCGCCGTTATTGTTTGAGTCGATGAAGAGACGGGAGGGCATGCCTTCGGGTTCGTCCAGAATGACCGCTGTTGTCCTTTGCGCCTCCTTGGGCCCGAGCGTGAGTTCGGCGTAGAGCGGTGCGGTCAGGTCGGCGGGCGCCTTCTTCACTGAATCGGGCTGGACCTTGGTCAACTGGATTCGTTGCGGACTGTAACCGTCGAGTCTCTCACTGGCGTCGGAGGATTGCCACTTGAGTTGGACTTCCTCCGCGCTGGCGCTAACGGCCAGAACGAGTGTGGTTAGTACAGCGACAGCCGCGCGGCCGGACAGGGGAAGAAGAGGGCTCATAATCGATTTGGTCTTGGATGGCTTGACTCAAGGAAAACTACCGGCCACCGGCGGTGCCAGTAAACGACAAAGATCAAGTCTCTTTGAAGGAGCCTCAGGAAACCGGCGTCACCATGCGGCCCTTCCCGGCGCGGCGAAGCGAACCGCCATTGCCGCGGCGTGGGTGCGAAAGGGCCAGTGGCGTCAGGAAGCTGGGTAAGTTCCCCCGGTCCAGCAACCATTGTTTCTTGCTGCCGGCGAAATAACTGAGTTCCGTGAAGTACGGCTTGCCGTCGCACAGCGGCAGCAACTTCTTCGCGAAATGGGCCACGTGGCGGGACTGCGCATGGCGCCGCTCGGCTGCTTCGTCCTCGAAGGCCATGAGCGTGAAAAACGTGGGCGTCCCATCCTCCCGAAACACCAGGTAAAGCGTGCGCGGCTCGTTCTGGCGGATTTCGGCCACCAATTCAGCCAGTGCACGTTTAGCCGGTTTAACGTTCTCCTGTTTCACCGTGAAGCTAGACAGCGTGTACTTCATAAGGCGATCCGTCGAGTCGGACTTGATCTATCCTAAACTACACCAGTTGGACTAATTTGGTGCGGTACAGTTCGATGTTTTCGCGATTCGACTTGCGCAGCGACGGCTGTTTGACGCTTGCGTGACCTTGGTGCGCAAGGCCTTGCAAACACGGGCACTGGGCTGTTACATTTTTGTAACAAACTGATAATCAGGCCTTCCTGGAGCGAAATCGGAGTTAGATTCCGGTTCACCGCGCAGAATTGGCATGACAATCGCCCTGCGCCCGCTAGTCTGGCGATCGATCCTGCCAGACAAGGGGCCGGTGGCTGTTGTACGCGACGAAGGGAACTTATGAAGGTGCTCATCCTTGGTGCCGGTCCGGCGGGACTGGCGCTGGCCTTCGAGTTGAAGCAACGGGCGATGGATTGTTTGCTGCTCGAACGCGCTTCCACCGTCGCTAATTCCTGGACGCAGATGCCCGCCCACACCAAGCTGGTCAGCCCTTGGAAAGCCAACTGGCTGCCGGGCGCCGACCCGGGACGTTTTCCGCCGAACTGCGAGATGGGGGCTTCGGAGTATGGCTCGTGGCTCCAACAATACGCGCGACTGAAGGATCTGCCCGTCGTTACGAACGCCGCCGTGAGCGCGGTCTCGCGCGACAACGGGACCGGGTTCGCAGTCCGGACAAGCGCCGGAACGTTTACCGCACCGTGGGTCGTCAACGCGACGGGGTGTTTTGCAAACCCGTTCGTACCGAAAACTCCCGGCGCCCGCGAGTCGTCGATCCCTCAGTTTCATTTTGCGACATTCCGCGACGCCGGGCACGTCCGCCGTCTCGTCGGCCAAACCGGCGGCAGCGCGCTCGTTGTTGGCAAGCGACTCTCGGCCGGCCAGGTGTTGGTCGAACTGGCTGCGGCCGGGCTCGAAGTTGCGCTCTCCTGCCGAGGCCCGATCCAATTCGGTGCAGGCCCGGTGGCTTGGTGGTTTTTCTTCCGCACTTATCCGGCCCTTGAACGGCTCAAGCTGAAACTCCACGGCGACGCGGCCCGTGGATTCGAAGTTCGCATGCCGGGCGGAAACGCGCGCCGGCTCGTGGCCAGCGGTCGTGTGAAGGTGTTCCCGGAGATCGCCCGCTTCGAGGATCGTCGCGTCGTCTTCACAGACGGCCAATCCCTGCGCCCCGGCGCGGTGCTTTATGCGACGGGCTTTCGCCCTGCGTTGGCGCATCTTGCCTCGCTGGGCCTCGCGCTCGATGAAAACACGGGCCAGCCTGCGCTGCGCGGCTTCGAAAGCGCGGAGGCACCCGGACTCTTCTTTCTTGGCCTCGACGGACAACGCAACTTCCGCAGCCGCTTCCTGCGCGGCATCCGTGAGGACGCTCCGTTGCTGGCTGAAGAGTTGGCGGAACGCGCGTGTGCCGGTTCGACGACGGGTTCGGTGAGTAACGCGGGGCAGAAGCTCAAAGTTCAAAGTCAAAGCGCAAGAGAAGCCTCAAGCCTCAAGTTCCCATTTGTCGGATGTTCGGATGATGAAGCGGCCTTGAATCCTTATCCATTCTGTCCAACCACCAATCACACCAATGAACACCAATGACAACGGACCTGAAATCCCATGGCACGCCGAAGGGTTCATCGAATGGTGAGGGACAGGCGACGGAGAACCAGTTGCTCACACCACCAATTCGTGTCGATTCGCGTCCATTCGTGGTTTTGAACTGCATGAATACGCTAAACCACCCGCGCCAAGCACAGCTTTTGGCGTTTGCGGATTGGAGCTTATCATGAACTTTGAACTTTGAGCTTGGAACTTCTGGGACTGCCAATTCCTTTGTAGGTTAGGATTATGACCTGGAGCCGCATACGCTATTACGCGCTCGTGCCGAAAAACTGGCTCCAGCTCACGGCGCACAATTCCTGGGGCATCCTGAATGTGCTCGACATCATCTGGCTCCGCCCGATGCCCGGCGGATTGATCGACGAAACGCATCCCTTCTGCACCGGAATCAACCCGGCGACAGGCCGCTCCATCTGGCACGACAATGTGCTCTTCCGCACTCCGCCGCGCTCGCGCTGGCCCGAAGGTCATCGACCGCCGGATCCCGATGACGAGATCATGTCCAAAGTCGGCGATCACCTCTGCAAGCAGGTTCGCATGGCCGCCGCCGGCCCCGGACATCCGACGGGCCACGCCAGTCCCATGCCTCCCGGCATCCTCTATTTGCACGGCGGCGTGCATTTCAACGGCGGCTGGCTGCTCTTCAACGATTTCACCGAGGCCATCGAACATTTCAGCGACCGGCGCTTTGCCGCGGAGTTTCGCCGGTTCGTGCGCGAACAAGGTCGCGAACCGGTCACCCTCTTCCGCGACCGCGACTACGACCGCGACGCCTTCGCCCGCTACGTCTGCTTCATGCGAACGATTTTCCCGTGGTTCTCGAACTCGAACGGGCCGAAGAAATTCGTGCTGTGGGGCAACCCTTCCCCGTATCCCGCGGTGAACACGATCACGGGGAACTGGATTCGCGACTGTCGCCTGCTCAAGTCCGCCGCCGGCCGCCGAGCCGTCGCCCGCCCGCCGATCCCCCCCGGCCGCTACTTCCAGGACGGCCCCTACCAAGGCGAACGCAGCACGACGCTCTGGCCCGAACACCTCCTCGCGCGTTTCACCGAGAAACGCATTGCCCTGCGCGGCGAACAGGAGAACCTCTACTTCGTCGACAAGCGAAAGTTGAAGCACGGCTTGCGCTATGGCCCCGAGCCCATTCCCAACCCTCTGCAACGCGCTGGCCGATGGCTCCGGCGCATCGCGAGCCCACAAGGAACAGCAAAGAAGGAGTTGAAACCACGGATGGACACGGATGGACACGGATGAAGAGAATTGCGAAGCGGTGCGGTTCCCACAGAAGGAGAGACTTAAAATCCAAACCGTGTTTATCCGCGGTTGTGGTTCTCTTGTCCAGGGAGTCTGAAGTTCACAATTCGTCTGCCACAATTCGTTTGCCCTGTTCCGCGCCCGGATTAGGCAGACGAATTTGAGCAGACGCAGACGAAGCTCGCTTACTTCCCCTGTGCCGCCGTCGGGTCGCGGTATTTGTAGAGGAGCGCGAAGACAATAAAGATGGCGCCGGTGCCAAAGGCCAGCCCGGCGTAAAGCATAAAGCGTCCCGGAGTGACGGAAGCGTGCCCTGATCCTCCCCCCATGGACGTGATGGCCATAACCAGGAGGTTCCCGAACGACACGGTCAAGTTCCAGAACCCCATGATGGTGCTCTTCATCGAGGGGGCCGCCTCACGGAATGCAAATTCCAATCCCGTCGTGGAGACGAGCACTTCAGATGTCGTGAGGATAAAGTAAGGCAGCGTCTGCCATAGGATGGACAGTTTGTCCCCTGCATCGACTCGTTGTTGCAACCAGGCGACCACGACGAAACTGACCCCCGCCAGGAGAATGCCGATGGACATCCGCTTCAGTGGGGAGGCCAGTTTTCCAAGCCGTGGGTAGAGCCACCAGGTCATGACGGGCACTAACGCCATGACCATGAGAGCATTGACCGACTGCATGCTCGCGGCGTCGAGCACCCAGCCGAAGGGAAGATTCATGGGGATCATGCTCTTGCCCTGCGCCACCCAGGTCGTGTGAGTCTGGTCGAACATGGACCAGAACACGGGGATCATCGCGAAGATCGAAAGAATCGGAACCACGGACCGCGCCGCATCCACTTCTTGTTCGGAGAAGCGCTCTCGAGCGCGATGCCAGAAGCCTCCCGAGCCGTTTCGGTTTTGCATTGCCGCAAAGAAGACGGCGAAGAAGCCGGCCGTGCGCGTCTCCCGCGCCGGGGGCACCATGACGTAATGCCGTGTCCCAAGCCAGAAGATGATCGTTGCAACGGCCATCAAGATCCCCGGCACGCCAAAAGCCCACGCCCAACTATGATTCTTGATCTGAGGAATCATGAGCATGGAGAAGAACGAACCGAAATTGATCGACCAGTAAAACGCCGCGTACGCCTTTTGGAGTAATCGCGTCTGGTTGGCCTTAAATTGGTCCCCGAGGAAGGCGGACACGCAGGGCTTGATGCCGCCTGAGCCAAACGCAACCAGCATAAGGCCCGTGAACAAGCATGCCGTTCGGGCCTCCTTTGTGCCGGTAAAATCACCGAGTGCGAGCACGCCATGCCCGGCGCAGTAGGCCAGCGAGATCCACAGAATGGTTCGGTAGCGGCCCCAGAACCGGTCGGAAACCCACGCCCCTAGCAAGGGCATGAAGTAATTCACGAACTTGAACGCGTGGATAATGTTAGCGGAACTGTCTGTCGTCTTGCCCAGCACCTCTGTGATGTACACCATCAGAATGCTGACTAGTCCGTAATAGCTGAAACGCTCCGCAGCCTCGTTGCCGACGATAAACTTGGTCTGCGGGGGCCAGCGGTCGGTGCGTGGCTCGACCGTTGCCGAGGCTGCTGCTTCGGAGGCGGTCGCAGTGGGCGTGCTCATGCTTACATCGAGTCTGCGGGCTTTGAGTAACGGATTTGACGCAGGCGGGGAAGCACCTTCTTTGACGTGTGATGCGTTGAATCGTTAAACTTAGCTGGCGTGCGATTGCGCGTGATCTTTTTTTAACGTTTTCAACGATTTAGTTTAACGATTCAACGATTTGGCGGCTTCACGGTTCAATTCAACACTTCAACGACTAAAGCCCTCCACCCTCCGCGCCGTTCAACGTCGGCGCACAATGACGCCCATTGCTTCCTCGCCTCGCTTCGGCCATGCTCCCGCAGACAGGCACGGCGGCCTGATAGGCCTGGTAGATTTGGCAGGATGCTGAAGCTCCTCATGAACCCCGCGCCCGGCGAACGCCTCGTGCGTTTCGTCGGCGACCAGCTTTCCTTCCGCCTCGGCACGCCGGAGGGTCGGCCGCTGCCCGAAGGCTGGCAGGCCCGCCTCCGTACCAACCTCGGCCGGGGCCACGTGCTACGCCAGGAAATCATCCGCGCGCACACCCAAAAGCCCCAATTGGCCCTCGCCTCGTGGCGCGACCTCCCGATGCGCCCCGACGACGCAGGCGCTTGGACGCTCTCGCTGCCGCTCACCGAAGTCGGCTACTTCAAAGCCAAGGCCTACGCCATCGATCCGCTGGGCCGTCAGCAGTGGCCCGACGGACCCGACTTCGGCGTGAGCGTCCATCCGGATGCCTATCGCACGGCCAACACCATTTACTGCGCCTTCACGCGCATGTTCGGGCCGACGAAAAAGCTCGTTGGCACGGTCGATAAGGCGCTCGAGGCGCAGCTCCGCGTGCTCGATGCGAAGGAGTTCACTGTCATCCCATCTTCCGGCAAATTGCGCGATCTGATCGCCGAACTGCCATTCATCGTCGGCGAACTCGGCTGCCGCATTCTCCACCTTCTCCCCATCACGCCCACGCCCACGACTTACGCGCGTTTCGGCCGGTTTGGCAGTCCGTACGCCGTGCAGGACTTGCTGGCCATCGATCCCGCGCTGATCGATTTCGACAAACGCACGACCGGCGTGGACCAATTCCGCGAGTTGGCCTTCGCCACGCACGCCCGCGGCGCGAAAGTGTTCCTGGACGTGGTCATCAATCACACCGGCTGGGGCGCGACGTTGCACGAACAGCATCCCGAATGGTATTTGCGCGCCAAGGACGGCTCGTTCGTCAGCCCCGGCGCGTGGGGCATCACTTGGGAAGACCTCGTGGAACTCGACCACCGCGAGCCCGCGCTCTGGGTGTACATGGCTGAAGTGTTCCTGGAATGGTGCCGGCGTGGCGTGGACGGCTTCCGCTGCGACGCGGGCTACAAGATCCCCGTGCCCGCGTGGCGCTACATTACCGCGCGCGTTCAGGAGGAATTCCCGGAAACCATCTTCCTGCTCGAAGGCCTCGGCGGCTCGTGGGAAGCCACGGAAAACCTCCTCACCGAGGGCGCGATGCAGTGGGCCTACTCCGAGCTGTTCCAGAATTTCTCGCGTCAGGAAATCGCCAACTACCTCGACTACGCGCTCAAGCAAAGCCGCCGCGCCGGCCTCTACGTTCACTATTCCGAAACCCACGACAACGACCGGCTTGCGCGGCTTGGCCGCAACTGGTCGTTGTTACGGAATCGGCTCTGCGCGCTGACCAGCGTCAGCGGCGGCTTCGGATTCACCTGTGGCGTCGAATGGCTGGCGACGGAGAAGATCAACGTTCATTCCAGCCGCGGCCTGGCCTGGGGCCAGGAGCCGAACGTCGTCCGCGAGCTGGCGCAGCTGAACCGATTGCTGGCGCAGCATCCGTGCTTCTTTGACAACGCCGCGATGACACGCCTCAGCGCGCCCGACGACCACATCCTCGCGCTGCGCCGAGTCTCCGACGAAGGTCTCGATCAGGCGCTCGTGCTGGTGAACACGGACCCGAAGATCGCGCGCTCCATCACACTGGACCTCGAGACCTGGGAGGAACTTGGCTCACCCCGTCACGAGCTGCTCGGCCAAACGGCGCCCGCGCTCAAGGAGCACCCCGAAGGCATCGAGATTCTTCTCGAACCGGGCGATTGCTTCTGCCTCGCGGAACATCCCGAGCCGTGCGGCCTGGCCGGCGACGTCTACCGCGAACTGCGCGCGCAAGCCGCCTGGGCCATTTCCGCGATCACACGGCGTATCCGCGTGCGGCACGTCAGCACGTTTGACTGGCGCGAGATGGCGGCGCGGGTCCAGGCCGGCGCAAAATCCTTCCTCACCGCCGTGAGCCACTTCGACCCGGCATTGGTGAAGGAGGATGTTCTCGCTGCGCTGAAGCAGGCCGCGGCCGTCGAGCGCTTTGCGCCCGTGGTCACGTGGAATTACTCCAATGCGAACCGCGTGACCCTTGTCCCGAACGACCATTGGCTGTTGATCGAGGACGACACCCCGTTCCGTGCGGTCCTCCAGCCGGACGACGCGTCAGTGCCCGAATATGTCGCCTCCATTCGTGTCGGCACCCGTCACGTCGCGAGTTTCGCTCCAGTCCATGACCTGGGCGACGGGACATTGAAGCTGGAGCGGTACGACGGCGAACCGCGGCATGTTGAGGCCCGCCTCGGGTTCATCAGCCTGCCAAGGGAGGATCGGCCATCGGCCATCGTCAGTCGTGAATCCGTGGCGCTGCTCACCAACGGCCTCGGGGGCATGGCGCGGTTGGCGGTGGATCTCGGTCAGGTCTATTCGAAGTACGACTGCCTGCTCGGCGCAAACCTTCATCCCGCCGTGCCCGTGGATCGCCATGTACTGGCCAAACGCGCCCGCGTCTGGATCGTTGCCGACGGCTTCATCACGCCGCTCAACTTCGACAACTTGCTCTCGTTCGAAGAGCGCCCCGTGGCGCAGTGGTGTTTCCTGGCCAGCGCCGGAGACGATCGGGCCGTCGAAGTGCGCTTGAGCGCGGACATGCTCGAAGGCCGCAACGTCACCGTCCTGCAATTTCATCGTCCCGACGCCCCGCCGCACGCCGGACATGATTTGCCTCCCGAATGCGGCGTCTCCCTCACGGTGCGCGTGGACATCGAGGACCGGAACTTTCATACCGAAACGCACCGCAATGCCGGCGCAGAACACCATTTCAGCTCGCACACGCGCACGCTGGCCGACCAAACCGGCTTCGAGTTCGTCCCGGCGGCGGACCGCCGCTTGCGCGTCTTTGCCGACCACGGCCTATATCACCCCGAGCCCGAGTGGTGCGAACACATCGCTCATCCGGTCGAAGCGACGCGCGGCCAGACGGCGGAGGGCGACGCGTTCAGCCCCGGCTGGTTCGAACTGCCGCTGTCCAGGGGCCAGACCGTCACGCTGGTCATCAGCGCCGACCCGGCGGACCCGACCGCCGCTGAGTTGAGGGATTTCGTCGTACAACGCGAGGCCGCCGACGCCAAATTGCTTCGCGATGCAGACATCCAGCGGGCCGACCGATTCGGGCGGGAGCTGGCGCTGGCCTTGCGCGCGTTTGTCGTGCGGCGCGACCGCGGCCGGACCATCATCGCTGGCTACCCGTGGTTCCTCGATTGGGGCCGCGATTCGCTCATCAGTGCCCGCGGTCTGCTGGCCGCCGGCAGGACGGACGAAGTGCAACAGTTGCTCACGGTGCTCGCACACTTCGAGGATCGCGGCACGCTGCCCAACACGATTCGCGGCGAAGACGCTTCGAATCGCGATACTACGGACGCACCGCTCTGGTTCGGCATCGTCTGCGAGGAACTGGGTGAAACGATGACCCGCGCCCGCGCCGGCGCGTTCTACGCGACGCAGGTCGATCACCGCGGGCGCACCGTGGCAGAAGTGCTCCGTTCCATCGCCAGCGGCTTTCGCGACGGGACCCCCAATGGCATCCGGATGGATGCCGAGTCGGCGCTCATCTGGAGCCCGAGTCACTTCACCTGGATGGACACCAGTTATCCCGCCGGCACTCCGCGCGAAGGTTACCCAGTGGAAATCCAGGCGCTGTGGGTGCGCTTGCTTCGGCTCGTCGCCCGCCTGGCCGGACGCGGCGAGGGCGACGAATGGTCCGCGCTCGCCCAGCGCGCCGAGCAGTCCTTGCTGGAAAGATTTTGGCTCGAAGAACAGGGTTGGATGGCCGATCTGCTCGTGGCGGCGGCGGCGGTCCCCGCGCGAAACGCACGGCCGGACACGGCCCTGCGAAGCAACGGCCTTTTGGCTGTAAGTCTCGGTTTGCTGACCGGCGAACGGGCCCGGCGCACTGTCGACGCTGCGCTTCGACACCTGGTTGTGCCAGGGGCGTTGCGCTCGTTGGCGCCCCTGCCCGTCACGCCGCCCTTGCCCATTTATGGTCGGGACGGAGAACTGCTCAATGATCCCCCAAACCCGTATTGGGGCCGTTACGAGGGCGACGAGGACACCCGCCGCAAACCCGCCTACCACAATGGCACCGCCTGGACGTGGACCTTCCCTGGCTTTTGCGAAGCCATGGCGCGCGCGTGGGACTTCGACAAGGTGGCGGTCTCCGCCGCTCGCACTTACCTGGGCAGCATGGACCAGTTGCTCCACGAGCGTTGCCTCGGTCACATTCCCGAAATCCTTGATGGAAGTGCGCCTCACTCCCAACGGGGCTGTGACGCACAAGCCTGGGGAGTGGCGGAGGCATTGCGGGTGTGGAAGCTCCTAAGCCAATCGTGACCGATTATCGAGTTACGACTTACGATTATCGCGTTGTTTGCGGGCCTTTCCCAGTTGGCGCGTAAATCGTAAACCGTAGGTTCCATGCTCATCATCGCCCACCGTGGCGCGTCGCACGACGCGCCGGAAAACACGCTGGCCGCCGTGCACCTCGGTTGGGCCCAAGGCGCGGACGCGGTGGAAATTGACGTGCGCCAGTCCCGGGACGGCCACATTGTCGTCATCCACGACGCTCACACGCGCCGGACCGCGGGCGTGACCCGGCGCGTGCAGGCCCAAACACTCGGCGAGTTGCGGGAACTCGACGTCGGGCGCTGGAAGCATCCCCGCTACGCCGGCGAAAGCATCCCGACCCTCGCAGAAGTCCTCGAAACGGTCCCGCACGGCAAACGCCTGTTCGTCGAGATAAAGAGCGGCCCCGAATGTCTCCCTCAGTTCGTCGACACCCTCAGACGTTTCGGGAAGAATCCCTCCCAAGTGTTGCCCATAGGATTCGATGTGACGACGATGAAGCTGGTGAAGTGGGCGTTGCCTGAGTGGGAGGTGGCGTGGGTCCAGGGCTTCCGACGGAACTGGCGCGGCGGCTGGAGGCCCACGGCGGAGAAACTCATCGAGCAGGCCAAAGCGGCCGGCCTCGACGCGCTCGACCTCGGCGGGCGCGGGCCGGTGAACCCGTCGTTCGCCGCAAAGGTTCACGCCGCGCGGCTCAAGCTCTACATCTGGACCGTCGACGCTCCCGCGAAAGCGAGACGGCTGGCGGCCGCAGGAGTGGATGGAATCACGACCAATCGGCCCGGTTGGCTGCGCGAGAGGCTGGCATGACCGTAGCTGCGACCGTGAGGTCGCGGGCTGACTGCACATGCCACGAACGAACAATCCTACTGCCCGACCTTGCGACTCCTGCCGCGACCTCACGGTCGCACCTACACATTCGGGCAGCTACGGCTTGGTTTCGGCCAGAGCGAGCAGGCGGTCGAATTGTTCGGCGGCCGCCGGCGAGACGGAGAGCCGCGAATTCTTCGCCAGCTTCATTGAGGCAAGGACTTTGTCCCCCTTGATCGTGGCCAAGGTGACTGGCTTGTTGAGCGGCTTCACCGCCGTGAGATCGACGCACGACCAATCCCCTTCGTCGGCGGTCGGATCCGCGTAAGCTTCGCGCTCCACGCGCGCCAGGCCCACGACCTGTTTTTCGTCACCACTGTGGTAGTAGCCGACCAGATCCCCCTTTTTCATGGCGCGAAGATTGTTTCGCGCCTGGTAGTTCCGCACGCCGGTCCATGCGGTGCGGCCATCCTTCACGAAGCTGTTCCAGGAGTAGGATTCGGGCTCCTGCTTGACGATCCAGTAATTGCGCGGCATGGCGGATTCTAGGACGCGGCCGCCGTGTCTGTAAACCTCGCCTTCCGATAGCCGGTACCGGGGGCGGCGTCCATTGAACGGAAAACCGAATCCAATTCTTCGAAAGCCGAAAGAAGCCCGAATTCCGAAACCCGAATTGCCAGTCGGCGTTGTGCATCTGAACGCCTGGTTCCGGCGTTTAAGTTCTTGTGAACCGGCGCCGCAAATCCTTCCAAGACAGTCGGCGAAGGGCTGTGCCCCGGCATGGAGCGTGCAAGCTACTTCATTTGCGGTGTCTCGGTGCCGATGAACAATTAGGCCCTGAAGGAGCGGGGCGGCCGGGTCCGACACCCCCGTGCCCAATCGGCCACGAACCGGCCGAGAGCACCGACATCATGACCGACTTTACGCCAAAGCCGCCGGCCCGCGTTCAGCTCCCTCTGGAGTGGCTGGACGAAGCGGGATTTGAAATCCCTTGCCGTGTCCAGTCGAAGACCGACCGGTGGATCCGCGTCCCTCCCGCTGCGGCCTCGTCGAGCGACACCAGTTTCCTCCCGCCGCCGCTCCGGCCTTAGCGCCGGACGCCGTACTTCACTGGGCACGAAGCACCGCCCTGCGCCGCTCCCTGCGGGCGCAAAGTGAAGGCATGCGTTTCCGCGCACTGCCTCCGTACCGCAGCCGCTCATTTTTTTGTTGGTACGACCCTTCGCCCTTGACCTGCCTTCGTTTTGCGCGGTCAATTCACGCGCATGATTTCCACGACGGTCCGGGCCTGTGCCCTGTTATCCCTTTTCGTCCACGGCTCGTTCGCCGCGGATTGGCCGCAGTGGCGCGGTCCGGCGCGCACGGGACACATACCGCCAAGCTGGACCGTGCCGAACACGTTGCCCGCTGAGCCGAAGGTGCTCTGGCGCGTGAAGGTCGGCGACAGCCTGGCCTCACCGGTCGTCGCGGACGGCAACGTGTTTTACATCGACAATGTGGCCGGGAAGGAAACGGTCCACGCGCTCGATGTCGTAACTGGCCACGAGGTGTGGAGCAAGGAGTTGGATGAGGCTTTCAAGGATGCCCAATCCACGCCGGGTCCGCGCTGCACGCCCGTGTTCGACGACGGCAGGCTTTACGCGCAATCGTGCCGGGGCGAATTGAAATGTTTCAGCGCCAGGGACGGGGCACAGCTCTGGCGCGCCAATTATGTGGCCGATTTTGGGGCGAGCTTCATCGGAGAAAAGGGCCAGGCACAAGGGGCGGCAAGGCACGGCTACAACGGTTCGCCCGCCGTTGACGGCAATCACTTGATCACACTGGCCGGCGGAACGAACGGAGCGGGTGTCGTCTGCCTTGACAAGGTCCACGGCCGAGTCGCGTGGAAGTCGGGGAATGATCCGGCGGGTTATGCGCCGCCCGTCATCGCAACGCTTGCGGGTCGCAAGCAGATCGTTGCTTTTACGTGCATCGCGTTGATCGGGGCCGACACGCGGGATGGCACCGAGCTATGGCGGGTCCCGTTGACGACGACCTTCTCGCGCCACGTCACCACACCTACAATCGTCGGCGACACTGTGTTTGTGTCGTCGCATGAGTGGGGCCTGACGGCCGTGCGGGTAATACCCGCCGGCTCGAAGCAGAAGGCGGAGCGCATCTGGACGAGCAAGGAAGCCGCGATCAACTTTGCAAGTCCGGTTGCCGTTAGCCGGCACTTGTACGGTCTCGGCCCGGCGAAAAACTTGATTTGTGTCGACGCCGAGACCGGGAAGCTGGCCTGGTCGCAGCCCGGGTTCACGGTTGCCGACGCGACCAAAGCTCACGCCTCCTTCATTGTAGCGGGGCGGGATTTGCTCGTGCTTACCGACGGTGGCCAGCTTGTGCTCGTGGCGGCGGACCCCAAGGAGTTCCGTGAGATTGCGCGGACGCAGGTCTGCGGCAGGACCTGGTGCAATCCCGCCTACGCAGACGGAAAACTCTTTGTGCGCGATACGAAGGAGTTGGTGTGCGTGAGTCTGCTGCCGTAACCGCGCAAACGGTCGTACGACCGGCGCTCCAGACTGGCGCTCCAGACTTGTCTCCCTTCCATCGGACCGCTACTGTCCGCCCCATGAAATTCCACGCCGTACCATTCGCCGTCGTGTCTGCGGTTCTGGCCGCTTCCCTCTCCGCAAAAGCCGCCAACTGGCCGGGATGGCGCGGGGCGGACGGCCAGGGGACTTGCACGGAGAAGGACCTGCCCACGAGTTGGAGCCGCACCGAAAACGTCCGCTGGAAGACGCCGTTGCCGGACCGCGGAAACTCCACTCCGGCGGTCTGGGGCGACAAGGTGTTCGTCACGCAGGCCATCGAGGCCGAACACCAAAGATCGTTGATGTGCCTGGCCCGCGCCGATGGCAAAGTGCTTTGGCAGAAGTCTGTCACCTACGCCGCAAAGGAGGATACGCACGACGACAATCCTTATTGTTCGGCCTCGCCCGCGACCGATGGCCAGCGCGTCATCGTTTGCCACGGCTCGGCGGGGGTCTTTTGCTATGATTTCGATGGGAAGGAACTCTGGAAGCGCGAACTGGGGAAGCAGGATTTTGAATGGGGCAGCGGCTCTTCTCCCGTCCTGCACGGCGATATTTGCATTCTCTACTTTGGTCCTGGCGAGGGCTCCCGATTGCTCGGCCTCGACAAAAAGAACGGCAAAACGATTTGGGAATACGCCGAACCCAAGGTCGAAGTGGGCCAGCGCACCGATGGATTCAAAGGGCGCGAACCCGGCATCATCTGCACCTACAGCACGCCGCTCCTCGTCCGCGCCGGGGGTCGGGATGAACTGGTCATGAGTTTTCCGCGCTACCTGCGGGCGTTCGACCCGCTCAATGGCAAGGAACTCTGGCATTGCGACGGGTTGAACCCGCTCATCTACACATCGCCCATCCACGCCGATGGCGTCGTGGTCGCGATGGGCGGCTATTTCGGCAACAGCATCGCGTGCAAAACCGGCGGGAAGGGCGACGTCACCCAATCGCACCGCTTGTGGCAACTGGTCCGTGCCAAAGGCGGCATTGGCACCGGCGTCATTCGCGACGGTCGTATCTACGTCCACACTTCCGGCGGCGTTGTTGAGTGCATGGACCTCAAGACCGGCAAGACCCTTTGGAGCGAGCGCGTGAAGACCCCGGGGCCCAAAGGCGAATCGTGGTCCTCCATGGTGCTCGCCGGCGACCGTATCTACATGTTGAACCAAAGCGGCGACTGCGCCGTGCTGCGAGCCAGCCCGAAATTCGAGCAACTCGGCGCCAGTTCGTTGGGCAACGAGATGTGCAACGCCTCCGTCGCCCCCTCGGACGGCGAACTCTTCATCCGCACGCACAAGCACCTCTGGTGCATCGGCGAGGCGAAGAAGACGGCGGCGAGGTAGGACCGTAGCAGCCGACGTAAGGAGGCTCTGATCTCCTTTGTCCAATAAGTTTGAGCCTCCTTACGTCGGCTGCTACGAGGCCGGTTATCTCACACTCGTGATGTTCTCGCGGCCGACCGTGAATTCGACGAAGACCACGGGCGTGGCGGCCACCGTGAAGACCAGCGACTTTGCGTCGCGCGGGACCCGAATCCGGCGGAAGCTGTAGCTGGTGTTGAAGCTGTCCCGTCGGTCGGCCGCGGCTGTGAGCAAGTAATGCCGCCCTAAGTCATCCGTCGCAGAAAGGGGTTGGAACCAAAGCGCTCCGGGCTCGGAGGGTTCGCGTCCCGGTGGCTGACCGCCGAGCACCGAAACCTCGAATTCAGGTCCGGAGCCGAGGTTGTGCGCAAGGACGGCCAGGGAAATCTGCCCCATGCGGGTGTTGGTCTGAAGCGCCTGGTTTATGTGCTTGCCGGGCGCGGGCAGTGCCACTTCCGGCAGTGTGAACAGCTCGTTCGCCGGGAACTCCCGCCTGCGCGCGAAGGCGACGCCGAGTTTGCCGGCGCGGTCTCCGGCCAGCAGCGGCATGGCGAAATCGATGTCGTGGTTGCCCCCATTGTTGCGCGTCTTCAATTGACGAAACTGCGTGAGGTTGCCGAGGGCGTCGCGGAAACGCACGCCGCAGATCTCCCAGTCGTCATTGGGCTGGCCGTCCAGGGTCACGCGCAGCCGAGCCTGGAGCGTTTCTGCCTCGATGGACAGCCAGGTGGCCGTGGACACCGGCCGCGACTCGGACGGGACGATCTCCTCCAGGATGAAGCTCAAGTCGCCCACACTGCGGCGGCCCGGAAGCACCTCCGGCTGCCATTGTGGGTAATCAGCGCGCAGGGGATTCGGCACGCAAATCTTCCAAAGTACCTCCTTGCCTGACGGGGTGTCGGCATCGTGGGCTTGCAGCGTGAAACGTTTGGAGCGCCGCGGCCAGATAGCCGTGTAGAAGGCGGTCGCCGCTTCGCCCGAAGGCAAGCCGTACTTGGTGATGCCGCTGAAAGCCAGTTCGTTGGTGCCTCCTTCATGGATGCAGCGGAAACGAGTGCGCCCCGCCTTCGGGGCGTTGCCGCGATAGGTCACCCAGACGACGAGGTTGGTGTCACGGTCCGGTGGCACCGTCAGCAGGGAGTTCGCGGCAAACTTCTGTGCCCAGGGCCAGGGAAGTTTTGCCGCAACCCGCTGCGCCGTGTTGCCAAAGCAGTAACGGTTGCTGAGACCCGCCGTGACGGCATGAAGAGTGACCGTCGTGCCGTCGGGCAGCTTCACCTGATGCTTCCCCGAACCGAACAAGGCCCACAGAAGGACTGCCGCGAACAGGGCGAGGAACAATGGCAGCAGGCGGCGCTTCATTGATTCGAGACTCTCGCTTCCGCGCCTGGAAATCACCAATCCGTTTTGCGGCCCGTTCGGTGTGGCTGCGACCGTGAGGTCGCAGGCCAGATCTCAAGCGGGAACGAAAAGGTGCGGCAGCCGAACTTTCCTGGGCCCGTTTTCCGCGACCTCACGGTCGCAGCTACACGGCTCCTTACAACCGCACTGGAATCCCCCGTTCTGCCAGAAACCGTTTCACTTCGCCCACCGTATGTTCGCCGAAGTGGAAAATGCTCGCGGCCAGCACGGCGTCGGCCTTGCCTTCCAGAAGCACGTCGGCCATGTGCTGGAGGCTGCCCGCCCCGCCGCTGGCGACAACGGGAACCGAAACGGCCTCGCTGATCCGGCGGGTGATGACCAAATCGAACCCGGCTTTCGTGCCATCCGCATCAATGCTGTTGAGGACGATTTCTCCTGCGCCCAACGACACGGCGAGCGCGGCCCATTCGACGGCTTCGAGTCCGGTGGCCTTTCGGCCGCCGTGCGAAAAAACCTCCCAACGATCCGGCGCGGTCTTCTTGGCATCGATGGAGACCACGATGCACTGGCTGCCAAACTTTTCCGCACCCGCACGGATGAGCTCGGGTGTGGCCAGCGCGGAGGAATTGATGCTCACCTTGTCCGCGCCGGCCCGGAGCATCGTCTGCATGTCGTCGACGGTGCGAATGCCTCCGCCGACAGTCAGCGGCATGAAGCATTGGTCCGCCGCGCGCTGGATGACGTCCACGATGGTCGCCCGGCCATGGGCGCTGGCCGTGATGTCGAAAAAGACCATCTCATCGGCCCCCTGTTCGTTGTAACGGATGGCCAGTTCCACGGGGTCGCCGACGTTGCGAAGCCCGCCGGCCTCGGCGCGTCCGAATTGCACGCCGCGGGTCACCTGCCCGGCGTGGACATCAAGACACGGAATGACGCGACGGGCGAGCACGGCGGAAGTTGGCCGGAGCCAGAGGAGGCGCCGGCGCGGTCACGAGATTCATTTGCACTGCACAAGCCTTATACGAACGGGGGCTTGGGCTGACAAGCTTATCTCTCACCGGGAATGTAACCGCGGACGTAATGAGCTAGCCCAAGCGAAGTGTAGCTGCGACCGTGAGGTCGCGGCGGACAAGCCAACCATGCGAGCCCGCGACCTCACGGTCGCAGCTACACGGCGTCGATCACGGCTGGCTGTCCAGTTTTCACACAGGTCTGCCGATGCTTTGTGCGAGCGGATCTGCCTGCTCCTGACCGGCGTATGGGGCTTGCGAATAGTTTCCCGTGCTCCGCGTCGAACCCGGCGACTGGATCGGCCCGACTTGGCGCTTGCACGGCGGGCCGGGCTGCTGGACAACTGAGTAACCATATGAAAACGAAATGCTTCCTTGGATTGGGACTGGCCGTGCTGGCAACGCTGGCCGGTGGTTGTGCGTCGAACGGAGTGAAAAACCCATCTGGCGTGCAGGTGACGGAGATGAAGGCCGACGAGCGCGGGTTCGTCGCCGGCACTGGCGTCGAGTCGCAGGACCTTGTGACGGTGGCGGACAAAATGGCCCGGGGCATTCTCGGGTTGGAACAGATCTCGGCCGCGAAATCGCCGCCCTACATCGTGCTGGATCCGGTCCTCAATGAAACGCGCTTCCCGATCAACAAGGACCTGTTCCTCACGCGCATTCAGAACCAACTCATCTCCAAGTCGGGCGGCAAAGTCTTGTTCCTGGCGCGCGAACGGCTCGACACATTGCTCAAGGAGCGCGATGCGAAACGGGCCGGGCAATTCACTGCCACGGCGGATCCCACCGTGCAGGAATTCAAAGGCGCTGACTACTTCCTCACGGGCAAGCTCCAGAGCCTGACAACCAAAACGAAGGATGGCACGAGCGATTACGTGCTTTATACCTTCCAACTCATCGACCCCCGCACGAGCGTGATCGTTTGGGCCGGCGATCATGAGATCAAGAAGCAGGGCCTCGAAGACGCGGCCTATCGATAGTCATACAGGCTTGAAATACCTTGGCTCCGAAATTCGCTCCCGATGAAACGCGCCGGCATTCTGTTCGCGCTCGGCTTTGCCCTTGGGCTGGCCGGCTGTGTCACGGAGCCGCGTCCGACGTACAGGCTCAGCGGTGATCCCCTCGCCGATGGCGAGCACTTCATCGATTTCGGTCCGCAGCGCGACAAGGTCCTGTGGCAATACCGCACCGGGCTGGCGGCGATGCGCCGCGGCGAGTTCGACACGGCCAAGCGCCACCTCGACGCCGCTATTGCGCGCATCAGCAACATCTACGGCCAGGACAAGGACGCGAAGAAGTCGCGCAGCTACTTCGAGGCTGAGGCCAAGAAGACGTTCATCGGCGAGCCTTACGAACGCGTCATGGCCTGGTATTACCGAGGCATCCTCTACTGGATGGACGGCGAGCCGGACAACGCCCGTGCCTGCTTTCGCAGTGGCCAACTGGCCGACAGCGACGCGGAAAACAAAACCTACGCGAGCGACTTCGTGCTCCTGGATTACCTGGACGGCTACGCCACGCTTAAGCTCGGCGGCGATGGCACCGCAGCGGTCCAGCGCGCCGAGTCCGTCGCCAAGCAATGGAAGCCGCCGACCTTCAGCACGAAGGCGAATCTCCTGGTTTTCGTCGACTACGGCGCGGGACCGGAAAAATACGCGACCGGCCAGCACGGCGAACAGCTCCGTTTCCGGCCACGACATTCGGGTGCGCATAACGCTGTCGTGAGGCTCAACCAGGCCACGGGCAGAGCGGTGCCCTACGACGACCTCTTCTTCCAGGCCATCACTCGCGGCGGGCGTGTGATGGATCACGTGTTGGCCAACAAGGCGGTCTTCAAATCCGCGACCGATACCGCCGGCAACGCCGCGCTCATTTCGGGAGCCATCCTGGCGTCGCAACACGACACGGAAGTCGCCGGGCTGGCGATCATGGGCGCGGGGTTGGTGAGCAAAATCTTTTCGAGCGCGGCCAACGCCGAGGCCGATACGCGCACCTGGGACAACCTGCCGCAGTTTCTCAGTTTCGTCGCGTTCGAGGCGCCGCCCGGCCAGCACACATTGACGGTCGATTTTCTCGATGAAGCGGGCCGGCTCCTGGGCGGTCAAACCAAGACGGTCCACGTGACCGTCACCGCCGGCCGCGACAAGGTCATTTACGTGAGCGACAAATCCCAAACACCCTTGAATCTATGAACAAAGCCTTCACTTCCACTCTGGCCCTCACCGCACTGGCTGCGTTGCTCTCCGGCTGCGCCAGTTCGCACCCCGAAACCGGCGCCCTGACTCCGCAGAGCACAACGAAGTTCAACACGGAAGCCACCGAGAAATTCGTCCTGCTTGACGGCGGGACGCAATACTCGGTGACGTGCCCGGGCCTCCAGGAAACGACTTTGCCCGACGGCCGGCTCCAGGTGCTCGCCAAAGTGCGCAACCGCGAGAACCGCCGCATTCAGGTGCAGATTAATTGCGAGTTCAAGGATGCGCAAGGCTTCCCCGTCGACTCGACGCCCTTTCAGACACTGATCCTGACGGAGAACGCCACTGAGAGCGTGCCGTTCACGTCGATGAACTCCAAAGCGAAGAACTACACCATCCGCGTCCGCCAGGCGCGATAGCTCAGGGCGAAGTGTAGCTGCGACCGTGAGGTCGCGGCAGACAACATGCGAGCCCGCGACCTCACGGTCGCAGCTACATGGGCATCAGCGCGGTCCTTTGCCATTTGGCTTCGCTTCTCGCGCCAGCCGCGTGAGATCCCAGTAAGACGGCGCGTAGCCGCGGGCCTTCCGGAATTCCTCGGCCTGAACCTGGAGACGGTCTGATCGAGCGTCGTGCTCGTTGCGAAACTTCTTCACGCGAAGCGCCGTCGCGGCGCTCATGCCTTCAGGAATCGGGCCGGGCTTACCGAATTGGTTCAGGACAAAGCTCCAGGCCTTGGCCAAACGGGCCGCTGGCAGCGCCAGACGGTTGTAGGCCAGCGGCCGGCCCGGTTGAGCTTCCTCAAGCATGACGTCGGTTACGGCATCGTCCGCGTGCGCCGCAAGCAGCGTCGTGCTGTCGCGCCATTCCGCGACGACGGAGAGCTGCGGGTCGTATTCGAGGTCAGACGGTTCCTGTGTTTCGAAGTGCCGCACGCCCAGTGAGCCGAGCCACGCGCGGACCGTGGGCGACGAGATCCAACTGATCCCCATCCAGAGCCGCACGCCGGTCGCCTCATAGGCGGCCGCCGCAACCTCAGAGCAGAATTGCACGCGATGATCCCGGTAATCCATCGCGAAATCGTACGGAATGTGTCGGCGACGCGCCTCGTCAAGCGCCTGCGCCGCGGCGCGATGGGGCAGCATCGGATCGGCCTTGAGCGCGGGGAGATCCGGGCGCAACCGAAGGAGCAGAATGCGTAGCTTCTTGTCCGCCAGGTAAACGTCGACTGGAGTGATGGCAACGCCGCTTTCGATGTGCGATTCGATCATCGAAGCGCGTCCGGTCCGTTCATCCACGTGCACCAGGGCGACATGGGAAAAGCTGCCGGGATAGTCGTTGCCTCGCGCGATGAGCGATGAGGTGGGTGCGCCACCCCGCGAGAGCAATATGTCGCCGCTGTGCAGCTTCACGCCGCGCACCGACGTAGACGGCGTTTGCGACGGCGTGTCGTCGCAGAGCACGAGTTCGGGCCCCGCCGAACCTGCCGGCGATTGGAGCATGATCTCCTCCAATGCCATCCGCGTGCCGAACAGCAGCCGGTAAACCCGTTGCCGGGCGACAGCTGAGTTCATGTCCCAGGAGCGAGATTGTTTCTTTACTTCTGAGCGCGTGCGGTTGGCCAACGAGGCGAAGTCCTTCAGATGAGTCGGGCACGCCGCGACGAGTGGGGCCAGGTGGAACAGGTTGGTTTCGAGCCCATCGAAGCGCGAGTCCTCCGGCGCCAGGGGCCCCCGGGAAATCTCATCCAGCGTTTGCGAAACCCAGGCGTGGGCCCCGGCGATGCCCGCGGCCAGCGTGTCGCATCCCGTCGCGCGCGCCTTCACGAAGCGCGCCTCCAATTCCGCCCAGAACGCGTCCTGCTTCCAGGCAAAGGGCTGCTGGCTCGTGTTGCGGCCTGGCGACGGTTCAGGGGCGGGGATCAGGAGAATGACGTAGAGCGCGCCGAGGAGAATCGCGGAGCGGAGCAAGAACTTGCCTGCGCGCGACCGAATGAGGGTGGGGGAGGGTCTCGGCCCGTTTGAGCGCATTTCCTAATCTTAATCGATTAGGAATAAGAATAGCAGGTGGAAAAAAAGAGATCAAAAAACGCCTGGGATGACCGAATTCAAGGCTGGTTACGTTTTACGTTTGGCGATTTACGCCTTACGATTTGTCCATGCGATTCCGATGGTGGCAGTGCATCAAGGCGATCCTTGTCGCCGCGGCGGCGTTTGGGTTCGTCACGGCGGGCCGCGCCGCGGAGCCGGCCCGTTGGTGGAAGGGAAACCTGCACACGCACTCGCTCTGGAGCGACGGCGACGATTTTCCCGAGATGATCGCCGAGTGGTATAAGACCAACGGCTACCACTTCCTCGCCCTGTCCGACCACAACAAGATGCAGAAAGGCACGAAATGGGTTTCGCTGACGGGGACCAACCGGTTGCGGCAGGAGACGCTGGAGAAATTCTACGCCCGTCACGGCACTAATGCTTTGCGCCGGCGCCTCAGCACCAACGGCGTTCTGCAAGTCCGGCTCAATACTTTGGCCGAGTTCCGCCGGGACCTCGAGGAACGCCAGCGATTCCTGATGATTCCCAGCGAGGAGATCACCGACAAGTTCGAGAAACACGAGATCCACCTCAACGCCACCAATCTGCGTGACCTAATCAAACCGCGCCACGGCTCGAACGTGGTCGAGACCCTGCAGCGCAATATCGACGCCGTGCTGGCCCAGCGCCGCTTCACCCGCCAGCCGATGTTTCCTCATATCAACCATCCCAACTTCGGCTGGGCGCTCACCGCCGAGGACTTGATGCAGGTACGGGGCGAACGATTCTTTGAGGTCTACAACGGCCATCCGTCGGTGCACAACGAAGGCGACGCCTGGCACGTGAGCGTCGAGCGGATGTGGGACATCCTGCTGGCGTTCCGGCTGACGGAACTGAATCTCGGCGTGCTTTACGGGTTGGCAGTGGATGATGCCCATCATTACCAGCGGTTGGTCCTGACGAACGCCAATCCTGGCCGGGGTTGGGTGGTGGTTCGCGCGCCGCGTCTGAATGCGACCGCGATTGTGGAAGCGATGGAAGCAGGCGATTTCTACGCGTCGAGCGGCGTCCGGCTCAAGCAACTCGAGAGGACGACCAACCGCCTGGCCCTCGAGGTCGAGGCCGAACCGGGCGTGGACTACACGACGCAATTCATCGGGACACTCCGCGGGTTCGATCCCTCCAGCCGCCCGGCGCCGGAACCCACCAACTCCGTCAACTCCACCAACGCTCCGCTCCCCGTTACGCGGATCTACAGCGCTGACATCGGAATCGTGCTGGGCGAAATGAAAGGGACGAAGGCGGAATACACCCTGCACGGCGACGAGCTCTACGTTCGGGCGAAGGTGACTTCGACCAAGCTCAAGACCAACCCGTACGCCACAAACGAGGTCGAAGTGGCCTGGGTGCAACCGCTGGTGGCGCCAGTCGCAGCCCATCCGAGTGGAGCACGACGCTCTGGAACGCCCGCCCGCTTGACGCGTTAGGTGGCAGGCGCCGTAGCCCGGGTCTTACCTGGCGCATCCTGCTGGATGCCCGGACGCTCCGCGCGCTCCCTGCCCACCCGCTGCGACCAGGACGGTTTTCGCGCCTCGACCACACTGTTTGGTGACATCGGCCGCGCGGGCCGATACAACACCGCCCGTGCCGAAATGGGCCAAAACAATTGTCGCGGTGCTGCTGCTGCCTTGGTGCATCGGAGCGGTGACGACGCTGGTGCGAGTGGTTCGGGTCACCGGCGGGGCGGACCTTTTCTGGGTCGCGTTTCTGGGCGGAGCGGCTTGCTGGCTCGTGGTGTTCCTGCTGCTGCCCAAGCCGATGCTCGTCTACGTCTTCGGACACGAACTCACGCACGCACTCTGGGCCTGGATTTTTGGCGGACGTGTGACGCAATTCAAGGCCAGCGCCGACGGCGGGCACGTGGTGGTATCGAAGTCGAATTTCTTCATCGTGCTGGCGCCCTATTTTTTCCCGCTTTACTCAGTGCTGGTGGTACTCGTCTTCGCGCTGGGCCACCTCGTGTTCGGGTGGACCCGGCACCTGGTCTGGTTTCATTTGCTGCTCGGCGCGGCGTACGCCTTCCACGTCACCCTGACGGTCCACGTTCTAAAGACGCGACAGAGCGACCTGGTGAGCCAGGGATGGCTTTTTTCAGGGGTCGTAATTCTTCTGGGCAACCTCGGCGTGCTCCTCGTGGGCTTGCCGTTACTCGCCGGCCGCGTAACGGTCCTGACATCGATGGGATGGTGGATGCAGGATTCAGGCGCCGTGTTGCTTCGGCTGGCCCGGTTATTCTGAGGCGGAAGCTCCGCTGTTGGGGACTTTGCCCGCTTCGGGTTGCCCAATTTTCCACAGCATCCAGGTCAATTCCTCCTGGAACGCCTGCTTGTTCGGGTAAGGAAAAAGCTCGGGTGGCTTCTGACAGGCGGCCCAGGCCCCGCGATTCAAACCGGCGTGCGGCGCATTGCGCGCGAGGTCTTGCACGAAAAAGACGAAGTTCATCGCCGCGTCATCGGTCAAGCGTCCGCCCAGGTGCTCGTAGGAGAATTCCCTTCCGTCCACACTGAAGCGTCCCATGCCCTCCCGCAAAAAGATCTCCAGCAGCAGGTGGCCGGATTGGTCGTCATTGGATTCGGCCCCGGCGCGCGCCTTGGAGCCCTCGCGGATCCGCACCAGGCCGGAGGCGATAAAGTGAACGTCGGTCCACGCCACGCGCGAGGCCCGGCGCATGGGGTCGAAGAGCGTGAGATGGGCCGCGTCGAATTCGGCCTGCCGCCCGATGCGGCCCGGCGGCAGCGAGGGCAGTTTGGATTCCTCGACGACGACAGTCTCGACGTTCTCCTTGAGCAGCGCTTCCTGCAACGCATTGGCCCGTTCCACATCCAGGCCGCGCAGCAGGATGCCGTAGGCATCGTTGGCCGACGTTTGCGCGTCGATGCCCGTCAACTCGGGCCAGACCCCAAACGCCCGTTTCAAGCGCTCGACTTCCGGCACCACGAGTTCCTTTTGCAAAATAGCGTAAGACATCGCCGACCGTTGCCCGAGCATCTCGGAATCTGGGCTGGAAAGCAATTCCGGAACGAACCGGTCCGAAACCCAACGGACCCGCGACGCTGCTCGCCGCTGTCGCCGATTGACGCTGCGCGGGCATTCTGTGAGTTTGTCGCCGTCCGCGCATGCAAAGTCTCGCCAGTCTCATCACGGCCGCCGACCCGCAGATTCGCAACCAGTCGCTTGATGCGCACTGCCGCGATGCCTCCGCGGAAACATTGCTCCGCTCGTGCGCGCAACTCGACGAGTTCCGGCGCCGCAGCGAGAACCTGTACGAACGGGTACGCGCCTTGTTCTTTCTTTACGCGATCCATCGGTTCCATCTTCCGGCAAAGCTCGGCGGGGCCACGCCCCAGGGTTCGGGCCTTATCCCGTTCAAAGGCTACGAACACCTGCTGCGTCGGCGCTTCGAGGAAGCCATCGACCACTTCCTGGCCACGCAATCCAGCCAGGGCCCCAGTGATGCACTCTCCAGCGCGCTGGCCGCGGCGTATCATCGCCTCGCTTTCCAGACGCTGGCCGACCAGGTGCGACGCAGCGTGCGTTCCGTGCGCGGCAATCAATGGATGTTTCGCATGGGCCATCCCGCCGACCAGCCACTGCGACTTCGGCCCGAATTGCTCCGGCCCGGCAGCGACGGCAGTTACCCGATTCTTCGGGAGTGCACGCCTGTGCGCATGGACCTCACGCACTGCGGCTGGAGCGACATTTTCTTTCTCGGCATGGATTATCCCGAGGGCGCCAAGGTGCTCAACGTCTCCATCGACCTGGGCGTCCATGGCCGCGATGCCGCGCCGCGCCCCCCGGTCGAAGCCTGCCTCCGCGTCATCGAAGAGCCGCTGCTTCGGCTGACGAGCGTCGATCTGGGCGCGACAGCCGATCTGACGAGCTTGGCGGACGTGTTCGATTTTGCGAAGGATTACCTTGGCCTGCTCAAGGCAGCGGTCATCGCCAGCGGCCTGGTGCCGCCGGGCATAGAAGGCTCCGGCCAGTCGCTGGCGGAATTGTTGGCCCGCATTGTCGGTCGCGGCCGCGGTCTGGAGATTGTCAGCCACGTCAACGACATCCCGAAAGGCTCGCGCCTGGCCGTCTCGACGAACCTGCTTGCCGCGCTCATCAGTGTTTGCATGAGGGCGACCGGCCAGACGGTAGGGCAGGCTTCCGGCCTGTCGCACGGGGCTTCCAGTCCCGACGCCGCAAGCCACGGGCTGGAAGCCCGCGAGACAGGCTGGAAGCCCCTTCTACTACCCGACGGCCTTACCGGCACGCTGTCCGAACCGGACCGCCGGCTTGTGCTCGCCCGCGCTTTGCTCGGCGAGTGGCTGGGCGGTTCGGGCGGAGGCTGGCAGGATTCCGGCGGGGTCTGGCCCGGCATGAAGCTCATCACGGGCGTGATGGCGGCCGAAGGCGACGCCGAATGGAGCATCAGCCGCGGCCGGCTCATGCCCACGCACCGGATTCTTGGCGCCGACGAGGTCTCGCTCCAAACCCGCCGCGCCCTGCAGGAGAGCCTTGTGCTCGTCCACGGCGGCATGGCGCAGAACGTCGGGCCGATTCTGGAAATGGTCACCGAGAAGTATCTGCTCCGTTGCGAGGATGAATGGGCCGCTCGGGGCAGCATGCTGGGCATCCTCGACGAAATCCTTGGCTCGCTTCGCACGGGGGATATTCGCACCATTGGCGCCGCGACCACGCGGAATTTCTTTCAGCCAATCCAGACCATCATTCCGTGGGCAAGCACGTTCTACACCGAAACACTGATCGCAGAAGCGCGGTCGGCGTTCGGGGACGACTTTTGGGGCTTCTGGATGCTGGGCGGGATGAGCGGCGGCGGCATGGGTTTCATCTTCGCGCCCGAGCGCAAAGCCGAGGCGCAGCGACGGATGCAGGAGATCATGTCCTCCGCCAAGCGTGAACTGCAACATGCGTTGCCCTTCGCGATGGAACCGGTGGTCTACGACTTCGCCATCAACGAACGCGGCACCTGCGCCGACCTGCTCGAAGGCGCGGCCGCTCTCATGCCAGCCGCCTACTATTCACTCATTGTGCCGTTGCTTCTGCGTACGGAGCGTCACGCCCTTTCTCCATTGCGCCGCGCAGAACTGGACAAGTTTGGCGCCGCGTGCCGCGCACGGCCCGAGTTGCGAGGGGTCGTGCAGACGCTCTTCGACGCAATGCTGCCGCGGGGCAGGGATGAGTCTGCTGGCGATGCTTCGCTGGCGGCACTGCTGGAACAGAACGGCTTCGACCGCACACAGCACGAGCAGATTCGCGCCGACCTGAAGGATGGCCGCATTGGCCTGGCGCAAAACCGCCTCCCCGCCAGCGCGGTGATCGAGGATGTGTTGCCGGGGGACGTGCTCAATGCAACGGCGTGGCGCGACATTAGTGGCGCAGCCGTCCCGGCTGTGAGCGCGGGCGTCTCGCCCGCGAAGCAAGCCCCCTCAGCCACTCATGCGCCCGGGCCACTGCTCTTCACACCTATTGACCCTTCGCGACCTGCCTCGATTACCTCGCGCCGGCTACCACACTGGCGTCAGGACGGCGTCACTTACTTCATAACCTTTCGTCTCGCCGATGCCCTCCCGCACTCTGCCCTTGTTCGTCTCGACCAATCGCACCGGCAATTGCGATCGCGTTACCCGGATTCGCCTACCTCCGCGCAGTTGGCCGAAATGGCCGTGTTGGACTGGGAATTCCAAGAATCGGAGCTCGACCGGGGGCACGGTGCCTGCGTGCTGCGAGACGAGCGCGCGGCGGACGTAGTCGAGGGCGCTCTGCGGCATTTCGACGCGCAACGTTATCAGCTTGGCAATTTCGTCCTGATGCCCAACCACGTGCATGTCCTCGTGAAGCCTGTGATGGGACATTCGCTGTCGGACATCCTGCATTCGTGGAAGTCCTACACCTCGCACGAGCTCAACCGAGTGCTGGAGCGAACCGGCAGGCTATGGCAGGACGAATCATTTGATCACATCGTGCGGAACGAGGCGCAGCTCGAGCGCATCCAGCACTACATCCGAAATAATCCGGCCGCTGCAGGTCTGGCGCGCGGTTTTCGTGTTGGACATGGAGGAGGCGCCGCGCGGGGAAACGAGACGAGAAGCCAGCAACCCGAAGGGAAAGGGGCGCCTTCCATCTTCGCGGGCGAGACGCCCGCTCAGGCAGGCGGGACGCCTGCCCCACTAACGAGTCACGGCGAGCAGGCGCTCCGGAACGGCGAAGTCGCCGTGGTTACGCTGGCCGCGGGGGCCGGGTCGCGTTGGACGCAGGGCGCCGGCGTCGTGAAGGCGCTGCACCCGTTCTGCAAACTGGGCGGCCGGCATCGAACGTTCATCGAGACGCATCTGGCCAAGAGCCGCCGAGTCTCGCGGGCATTTGGCGCGGCACTGCCGCATATCCTCACGACGGGTTACCTGACTCACGCGCCGCTGGCGGAGTTTCTCGCTCGCCAAAAGAATTACGGGTACGAAGGGCCGCTGTTACTGTCGCCCGGCAAAGCCGTCGGACTGCGCCTGGTGCCCACCGTGCGCGAACTGCGGTTCGCGTGGGAAGAAATGCCGCAGCAACTTCTCGACGAACAACAGCAGAAAGTGCGCGACAGCCTTCGCAACGCGCTCATCAATTGGGCGCGCTCCGCCGGTGAGGCGGCGGATTACACGGACAATCTGCCCCTGCAATGCCTCCACCCCGTCGGCCATTGGTACGAAGTGGCGAACCTTTTCCGCAACGGCGTGCTGGCCGGTCTGCTTTCCGAGCGTCCGCAGCTTCAATACCTGCTCCTGCATAACATCGACACGCTCGGCGCGGACGCTGACCCAGCTCTGCTCGGCTTCCACATCGAGTCCGGCGCGTGCCTCACCTTCGAGGTCATTAGCCGCCGGCTCGAAGACCGCGGAGGCGGCCTGGCACGCGTGAACGGCCGCGTCCGGCTCGTCGAAGGCCTGGCGATGCCACGCGAGGAAGACGAGTTCAGGCTCTCCTATTACAACTCAATGACGACCTGGATTCACCTCGACAAGCTGCTGGCCGCCTTCGGCCTGACGCGCGAGGACTTCCTTCAAGACGCGGCCGACGAGAAGATCAGCGCGTCGATTCGCGCTCTCGCCGCGAAGATGCCGACCTACATCACGCTCAAGGATGTCAAGAAGCGCTGGGGCCATGGGCAGGAGGATGTATTTCCGGTGGCGCAGTTCGAGAAGCTTTGGGGCGACATGACGGCGCTGCCGGAAATTGACTCGCGCTTCGTCGTTGTTCCGCGCCTGCGCGGCCAGCAACTCAAGGACCCTGCGCAACTTGATGGCTGGTTGCGCGACGGCTCGGCGGGGCATGTTGAAGGCTTGTGCGAGTGGGAATGACAAGGCCGGACTATTTCTCTTCCTCCGCCTTTTTCACGAACTTCAGCGCTGCCGAGTTCATACAGTAGCGCAATCCGGTGGGCGCCGGTCCGTCCTCGAAGACATGGCCGAGGTGCGCGTCGCAACGTGGGCACAGCACTTCGGTGCGCGTCATGAACAGGCCGCGGTCAGGCCGGGTCGCGACGTTCTCAGCAGCCACTGGCTGCGTGAAGCTGGGCCAGCCCGTGCCCGAATCGAATTTGTCCGCCGCACCGAACAGGTCGAGGCCGCAACAAACGCAGCGGTAGGTGCCGGCGGCATGATTGTCCCAGTAGGCCCCCGTGAAGGCGCGTTCGGTGCCTTTTCGGCGCGTGACGTTGAACTGCTCTGACGTGAGCATTTTTTTCCACTCCTCCTCGGTTTTGATGACTCGGTCTTTCATAAGTTTCGGCGGCGATGCCGCGAGTTCCGCCCGGTGAGCCGGGGACGGCCGCGCCCATAGGAACACTACGAGCGTCAAGCTCATCACGCCACCTAGAGTGATTGCCAAAAGTCATTTCCGAAATGGTGGGCGGCGCCCTGCTGGGCGCCGCGGCAAACCGGCAGGTTTGCCCCACCATTTCGGAAATGACTTTTGGCAACCAGTCTAGAACCAGGACTGTTGGTTCATGCCTGTAGGTCGCGCCAGCGGTGAAATCCTTACGGCCCCGAAGCGCAGGCTTGCCCTTGGACGACGAATCACTACCTTCTGCGTCATGCTTTCGCTGGGCGCCTTTCCGGGCGGGCAATCAAATGCATTCGTGAGGCTGGGCACTTTGGCGATCTTAGCGTCGGACAGCGGCGCCGTCGAGCGGGGCGGGGTCGTTCCTATTGTTGTTGCCATCATCCTGGGCGCATTCTGTGGGCTGTTGGTGGGCTTTATCCTTGCGCGTCTTGTCCGGTTCGCTGCCTTTCTTGCCGGAAAACACTTCGAGGGCAATTGGCTGATCTTCGTCGGGATGATCGCCGGGGCCATACTCTGCGCGTACTGGGCGGCGATGCGCGGCGGCTGAGGGGCGAAATCCGAAGGCCGAAGCGAGGATTTCGGGCTTCGGATTTCGGTATTGTCCGACTTTCAGGGGAATTCAGAGTTTTCGAAGCCGGATATTCCTCAGTGCCGCCTTCGTCGACCACGACGCGATCCCGAGCGGGCGCGAATCCTCCACTTCCGACCGAATCGAGATGCGGCGGTCCTTCGTCTCCACGTCCACGACTTTGTCCGTGTCGATCCAGCATTGGATATTCGTCTCGGTCACTTGCACGCGAATGGCGTACCACTTGCCGTTGTCGAAGCTCATGTATTTTGTCGTCTCGTTGTTGGCCGCGTCCTGGCCGTCGAGACTGGACAGGCCAACGACGCCTCCGCCCCAGCCGCCGACGATGAAACTGCACGGATCCTCCTTCACCGGGAACGTGAGCCCACAAAAGAAGTCGCTCCCGTCCACGCGCATGGCGTCGAGCGCGATTTCATAATTGACCCGGGGCAATTCTGACCCGTTCGTCCAAGTCACCCCGGTCATCAGCCCCGATTCCAGGATCAATTTTCCGTCGCTCACTTTCACCGGCCCTCGCCCGGCGAAGTCCGTCTCCGCCCAACCCGTGAGCGTTTTGCCGTCAAACAAACTGCGCCACGCGCCGGAGTCCGGCGCGGAAGGCGCGGCTGGCGTGGCCGGCTTCGACGCCCCGGAGGAATTCGGCGTGGTGATGGCGACGGGTGGCGGCGGGTTGGCACTGCGCTGGGCCTGACAGCCGAGCAGCATGGCCAATGCGAGGACGAGGCCGCCAAGGGCCACGATGTTGTGTCGCGAGCCCGGGAACCGGCGAACATTCATACGCTGCGCAGAATGGCCGCTGGGAGCTGTCGCGAAAAGTCAAAACTCCCCAGCCTTGGAGCGTTGGAACGTGGATGGTGGAAAGCGTTGAAGCGTAGAATCGTCGTTAAAACGTTTAAAACGTTAAGACGTTGAATCGTCTAAAGCATATCGTTGAATCGACGCGCCAACTTGCGGAGCCGAAGCAACTATATCGCGATTCAACGATTGAGCGATTCAACGCTTTAACGCTTTCCACCTTCCACGATCCAACGCGTCGAGCGCGGTTTGACCTTCTTCCGCTCCCCTGCCACGATGGCGCCGCAATGATTCTCACCCATGCCGAACGGGACAGCCTCCTCAACGTCCAGCACCGGCATCCTCACGAGTTGCTCGGCATGCATCCGCTGGGCGACGGCAGCGGAGTCGTGGTGCGCGCGCTCCTGCCCAACGCGGCCCGCGTGGAAGTGGTGCCGACCGTCGAACGGAAGAAGTCGTCCTTCCCATTGGACCGGATTCATGAGTCGGGACTTTACGAGGGAACGACGACCGCGACGAATCGGGTCTATGCCTACGAACTGGTGATCACGGATTACCAGGGCCAACAGCGGCGAGTGCGCGATGGGTATTCCTTTCTGCCGACTCTTGGGGAGGTGGATTTGCACCTGTTCGGGGAGGGGAACGACCGGCGCATCTACGACAAACTGGGGGCGCAATTGCGCGAGATCGACGGGGTGCGCGGCACGAGCTTCGCAGTTTGGGCGCCCAACGCCCGCCGCGTGAGCGTCGTCGGGGAATTCAACGGATGGGACGGGCGGTACCATCCAATGCGGCTGTTGGGTGCCTCGGGGGTTTGGGAGTTGTTTGTGCCGGGTGTGGGCGAAGGGGCGCTTTACAAGTACGAGATTCAAAGGACCCAGGGAGACGTGACGCTGAAGACCGACCCGTTCGGTTTCTTCTTCGAACCTCCGCCAAAGACTGCCTCCATCGTTTGGAACAACGCCAAGTTCAAATGGAACGACGCGGGGTGGATGGAGCAGCGGGCGCGGCGCAATGCATTGCGCTCGCCGATGAGCATTTACGAAGTGCACCTCGGCTCGTGGCGGAAAAAGAACAGTTACGAGTCGCTTAGTTACCGCGAACTGGCCGGCCCACTGGTGGATTACATGCGGCAAATGGGTTTCACGCACGTGGAATTCATGCCGATGGCTGAGCACGCGTTTTATCCGTCGTGGGGCTATCAAGTGACGGGCTTTTTTGGAACCACGTGCCGTTACGGAACGCCAGAGGACTTTCAGTTCCTCGTCAACGCGCTGCACGAAGCGGGCATCGGAGTGCTGATAGACTGGGTGCCCGCCCACTTCCCGAAGGACGACTGGGCGCTGGCGCGCTTCGACGGGACCTGCCTTTACGAGCACGAGGATCCGCGCAAGGGAGCCCACCAGGACTGGGGCACGCTCATCTTCAATTTCGGCCGGCACGAGGTGCGGAATTTTCTGGCGGCCAATGCGCTTTACTGGTGCGAGCGTTTCCACGTCGACGGGTTGCGCGTGGACGCCGTGGCGTCGATGCTCTACCTGGATTACTCCCGCCAGGAGGGGCAGTGGGTGCCCAACCAGTTTGGCGGGCGGGAGAACCTGGAAGCCGTCGATTTTCTGCGGCACTTCAATCACCTCGTGCACACGGAGCATCCAGGAGTCGTGACCATCGCCGAGGAAAGCACCGCCTGGGCGCAGGTGACGCGTCCGCCGTATTTGGGGGGATTGGGCTTTTCCTTCAAGTGGAACATGGGCTGGATGCACGACACCCTCGGCTACTTCAAGCGCGACGCCGTTTACCGGAAGTACCATCAGAATGATCTCACGTTCGCGATGCTTTATCATCATCACGAGAATTTCATCCTGCCCCTGTCGCACGACGAAGTCGTGCATGGGAAGGGGTCGCTGCGCCGCCGGATGCCCGGGGACGACTGGCAGGGTTTCGCGAACCTGCGGACGCTGCTGGCCTACCAGTGGACGTTCCCCGGAAAGAAACTGCTCTTCATGGGCGGCGAATTCGGCCAAAGCCACGAATGGAACGCCAACGGCGAACTGGATTGGGGATTGCTGGACGCTGGACCGTACCACCGCGGGACGCAGCAGTTCGTGGCAGACCTGAACCGCCTTTACCGGGCCGAACCGGCGTTGTGGGAGCGGGATTACGACCTGGAAGGCTTCTACTGGATCGATTGCACAGACACCGAGAACAGTGTGATGTCCTTCGTGCGCCAGACCGCGGACTTGCGCAGCCGGCTGCTCGTGGTGCTGAACCTCACTCCTGTGTTGCGCACCGGTTACCGAATCGGTTTACCCTCTAGTGGTTTCTGGCGCGAAGTGTTGAACAGCGATGCAGCAACTTACGGCGGGGGCAACCACGGCAACCTAGGAGGCGTCCACGCTGAACCCTGGCGTTCGCACGGGCAGCAGTTCTCGGCGTCCGTGGCGCTGCCGCCGATGAGCGCGCTCGTGTTCAAGCACGAGGGGGAAACGAAGTGACGCGGACTTACGTCTTCCGCTGGAGCACTTCCTGGACTGCGGCCATCATCTCGTTTCGATCAAAGGGCTTTTCAATCGTCTTGAGCGCACCGAATCGCTTGGCGATGCCCAGTAGCGAGGGCATGCCGGGTTCGCCAGACATGGCGATGATCCCGATGTTAGGAAAATCGCGCCGAAGTTCCCGGATGGTTTCGAGGCCCTCCTTTTCTGGCATGAAGAGATCCGTGATGACCAACTCCGCCGGCTGGAGGCGAAGCTGATCCAGCCCCTCCTTGCCATTGGCGGCCACAACGACGTCATGTCCGGTGAGCCGAAGCATCTGCTCCAGCAACTCCCGTACGGCCACAGCGTCGTCAATGATTAATATTCGAGCCATTTCCTAATACAATACTCGGACGGAGGGTTTGTACGCCAGAATTAAGAATCCAGGGGTACCTCTTTGGGAGTAGCTCGCCACAGCCCCGCTTCCCAGTCCCGGCCCTTTACGTCAACTGCCGCAGCAGCTTTCGGGCGCGCGCGACCCACGGGCGCTCCCGCCGGCGTTGGAACGCCGGCGAGTGCGGTTCGTCATTCAAAACCTCGCGCACTTCAGCGAGCGACTCGGCTTTCTTGCCGATCGCAAAAAGCAGCTCTGCCAGTTGCACGCGAGCGCGGGCGTAATTGTGGTTCTGCGTGACGTATTTCCAGATGTCGATCGCCGCGCCGGCGTTCCCGAGCGCCATGTGCGTTTCCGCCAGCGCCATCATCGAATAGCCGTAGTCGTGCTTCGGGTTTTCGGTCACGACGCCGTGGAGCAATGGCAGTGCTTCATTGGGCTTTTTCTGGCGAAGCAGGCACTGGCCAAAGTGCGCGCGGGTATCGATGTCCTGCGGGTCGCGTTCCATCGCGGCGCGATAGCTGACCTCGGCCTTGTCGAGCTTGCCCTGCTGGAAGTAGATGTCACCCAGTTGGGAATGGTGATGCGGCTTGTCGAGGTGATGAATCTGCGCCTGGAGTTCCTTGATGCGCCGCCGGTCCACGGCGCCGGGCAGTTCGAAGCCGCGCGTGAGCGAACCCGCCCCGCGATACATGTTGAAGTAATACCAAAGCGTCCCAATGCCCGGAAATGCGAACAGAATGATGAGCCAGACCCATTCCTTGTTGCGAATCGCGTCCACGATCATCCACACCTGCATGATCGTCAAGGCAAGCAGCAGCGGAGAACTGATGAGGTAATAAATCAGACCCTCGCCGAATCTCCCCTCATAATCCGATTCCATGTCCGCGGACTCTAATTTCCCCGCCTGCCCGGACGCACGTCAAAATTCATGCACCGGGTGGAGTAGTGGGGGCAGCCGTCCCGGCTGTCGCGACGGGCGTCTCGCCCTCGAATATCTACGCGGGCGAGACGCCCGCGGAGACAGGCGAGACGCCTGCCCCACTACCCGGCGGTGGGCTTTTCCATTGAGCCGCCCGCGGGCGAAGTCTTACGCTGGCGGCCATGAACGTCTTCGTCACCGGCGGCGCCGGTTACATCGGGTCCATCTGCGTCGAGCAACTGCTGGATGCCGGTCACACAGTCACGGTGTACGACAACCTCTCCGAAGGCCATCGTGCCGCTGTGGACGCCCGCGCCACATTCGCTCAAGGCTGCCTGAGCGACGAAAGCGCCCTCGCCCTTGCGATGCAGCAGTCCCACCCGGAAGCAATCGTTCACTTTGCGGCCCATGCGCTCGTCGGCGAGTCGATGACGAACCCAGGAAAGTATTTCGGCAACAATGTCGGCAATGGCGTGAAGTTGCTCAACGCCGCTGTGGCTGCGGGCGTGAGGAAGTTCGTCTTCAGCTCGACGTGCGCCACTTACGGCCCGCCCGAGCGCGTGCCCATCACGGAGGACGAGCCGCAAAAGCCCATCAACCCCTACGGCGAGTCGAAGCTGATGTTCGAGCGCATCCTCGGATGGTACCAACAAATCCACGGGCTCGAATTCGTTGCCTTTCGTTACTTCAACGCGGCGGGCGCGACCGCGAAGTTCGGCGAGCACCATCGCATCGAAACGCATCTCATCCCCAACGTCTTCAAAGTCGCTCTCGGCCAGGCCGCGCAATGCGAAATTTACGGCACGGACTACCCGACCCCGGACGGCACCTGCATCCGCGACTACATTCACATTGTCGATTTGGCCCAGGCGCACATTTTGGCGCTCGCGCCCGGCCGACGCGGATTTTTCAACCTCGGCAATGGGGACGGTTACTCGGTGCGCGAAGTCATCCGCGCCTGTGAAGCAGTTTCAGGCCGAAAGATTCCTGCCGTCGAGAAGCCGCGCCGCCCGGGCGATCCGCCGCGTCTGATCGCCGCCGCCGACAAGGCGCGGCGCGAGTTGGGCTGGCTGCCCGGTTTCCCGAAACTCGACCAAATCGTCGCCTCCGCCTGGGATTGGCACCGCCGCAATCCGAAGGGTTACGCGTAGGCTAATTGGGCGGCCTCGGAAGCGTGTCGCGTGAATCAGACCACCATCCAACAGGCACTTGCCCCACTCGTCGGACTTCCGTTGCGTTGCATCGGTCGAGCAGCGGACCTCTTGTGGGTTCAGTTTGGGGGCATGCGTGAGATACCAGACCATAAAGGCGGCACGCGGACGGTTGGTGAGTGTGCGTTGCATGTTCAGTGCCCGTGGCGCTTCACTCGACCGCCCATGATACTCGTTGCACGCGGTGACTGCTTTTACGAAGCGGACAGAGATGAGCTTTACGACTGGGATTCCGGCAGTGAGAGCCGTTTCGACCGGCGTGCTAAACCCCTCAACCAAGATTTCGAGGATTCACCGCCACGGGTCGAGGAAGTTGTTGTTGATGCGGTGGGCGGCTTTTTTCTGCGGCTCGCCCGTGGTTACATCTTTGAGGTTTTTCCTGCCGATGGAACAGGAACTGGCAGCGAGCACTGGCGCTTCTTTCAGCCCGGCAAAGATCAAAGGCACTTTGTTTTTCACACGTGAAACTGGCGCCGGGCGAAGCCTCCATCCTGCCAGCCCCTTGGTTGCGACGCCTGGGTCGATCACCACCGATCTGAGACAACTCTGAAGGAGTTGCATCAAACTACGCGCCCACGCGTCGGGCAGATAGTCCGAGCCCCGACGATCTCCTCGCGAGCGCCGTCACGCAGAAGTGACACGCGCGATCTGCGGGTTTGGAAACCGGCGATACAGCAGACTTGGAAGTCTGCGCTACTTTGGTTGTGGCTCCGCCGCGCTGTGTCATCCGCGGTTGCGAGATCTTCTCTCCACGCAAGCGCGTCACGCAGCGGTGACACGAACGTCTGCTCATCTTCACTAGGTCGGTCGGGAGATCGCGCCTAAGCTTTCATGATCACGTGCAATGCATCTTTTTCTATCATGAAACTCGTGAACTTGCCCCGAGGGACGTTAGTTGTATTCTCCTTTTGTTGCTTGTTTGTGCATGAGGCCGTGCGGGCGGCTGATTGTGGCCTGGAGACGTGGAGTTGGCGAACGTCCATGATCACTCCCTGGCTGCGCGATGCCGCATTCGGCGCCGGGCGCTTTGTATCGGTGGGTGACCAGGGATTGATGCTCACCTCTTCGGATGGCGGCATCCGTTGGCAGGAGCAGCGGCATCCTTCGGGCGCTTACTTTGCGCGAATCAGTTTTGCAAACGGCCAGTTCTTCGCGACGGGACGGAGGTACGGCACGCTGGTGGATGCCTGGGAGGGATTACTCTGGAGTTCGGTGGACGGTTTGAATTGGCAGCCTCGTTACACGCAAACCAACACCGTTGTCCATGGCGTGGCGCACGCCGCCGGGCGCTTCGTGGCTGTGGCGGTGAACGCTCCCGTGAACAACTCCACTTTGGGGCTCACCTCGCTCGACGGGGTCCAATGGACTGCCGCCGCCATCCCCGGCAACGGGTGGCTCTACGATATCGCTGCCGGCAACGACGTGTTTGTGGCCGTAGGCGGCCCACGCATCGTGCGCTCAACGGACGGTTTGAATTGGCAAGCCATCGTGCCGCCGATTCCTTCCAGCCTCCAGTCCGTGGCTTACTTCAGCGGCCAGTTCCTCGCAGTCGGGGAACGTGGGCAAATCCTGACTTCGCCCAGCGGCGAAGTCTGGACGGAGCGTGTTTCAGGCACCACGAACTTCCTCGCGGCGGTGGCGGCGGGCTCCGGCGTCGTGGTCGCCGCGGGGAATAACGGCACGATCCTGAGTTCCCTCGACGGCGTCAGTTGGACCCAGCGCTCCGAGCCTGGGGTTGACCTGCGTGGATTGGCCTTTGGCGCGGACGCCTTCACGGCAGTGGGCCGATACGGCGTGGTGTACCAGTCCGGCGCCGTCTCCGCATGCGGCGGTCCCCGGCTCTCGATACGTCCGGGCTCAGCGCATCAGATCGATCTGTTCGGCAACGCGGGCGCGTCGTACCGCATCGAGTACATCAATGCTCTGGCTGCGCCCGAAGGCTGGCAATTTCTGCAACAACTGCCTCCTCTGCCGACCTCTCCCTACACCTTCACTGACCCCGGTTTGTCACCCACCGGGAGCCGCTTTTATCGGGCAGTGCTCAGTCCTTGACCACAGGCAACACCGCCGCGTTCCGATCAACGCTTCGGGTTGAGCTCGTAAATCCCGAACCAACGCTGGCTGCCGGAGTCGGACCCGACGACCTCGAAGCTCGTGGGCTCGCCGGACTTCACGAGTTCAGGCGCAAGTTCGATCCGGAGTACTCCGCAACCATCCTCCGAATTCGCCTCCGTGACAGTATAAGTCATGCGCGCGCGGCCGTCTGCGCTTTGCCACGTTTCATCGGCGAGCGCTACGTTGAAATCGAACAGCGCCGTTCCATTAACCCGCAGGGTGAATTTGCCCGACGGCTGCGAGAGAAAACCCATCGCCGCAGGAAAGCGAAAGCCGACCACTCGCCCACCGACTGCCCCGTCTTTCTCCCTCTCCCCCTCCGACGGGGAGAGGGCCAGGGTGCGGGGGTTTGTGGGTGCAGCCTCCCATGCCAGCCGATTCGCGCCCGCACTTTGGCGGCAGTAAGGCATCGGCAACGTGCCGATCCAACTCCGATACGGCAGCGTCTCCGCCGCGCCGGTGACCTTGGCGATGCTGCTCGCGCCGGACTTGAGAAACTCCGCGCGATTCTTCGCGGCCAGGTCCGGATTCGCGCTGGCGCTGCCGAACGGGGCGGGCGCGGCCTGCTTAATCCAGGCGATGAGGTCGGCCAGGTCCTGCGGCGTCAGCGCCTGCTCCAGCCCTTCGGGCATCAGCGAGAGGTTCGACGCGCGAATCTCCGCGACGTCCGAGCGCAGAATTGTCTCCTGCACGCCGCCGCCCTGCACGAGCGTCAGCCCGCTGGCCGTCTCACCGCGCACGATGCCGCTCAGGCTGCGTCCGTCCTTGGTCTCTATGTTGTAAGCGAGGAAATTCGGGTTGATGGCCGAATTCGGATCGAGAATGGCCTGCACAAAGTCCCCCACGCTCTTGCCGGCGAACTCAGCCAGGTTCGGCCCGACAGCGTGGCCATGGCCGCGCCAAGTGTGGCACTGGGCGCAGTTCTGGTCGAAGATCGCAGCGCCACGCTCGGGGACTGCAGAGGCCGACTTGGCTTCCTCATATCGCTCCAGGGTTTTACGACGGCTTTCTGCGCCTGAGACCGCGAACAGGTGCTGAGCTTTGTCGCGAACATCAGTCGCAGAGGACTTGAGCAATCGCTGGCGGTCAGAGAGCGGCACTTCACTTGGCGCGACGACGCCTTGCTGAACAGCCTTGAGAAAATCGGGAATCCATTCATCCCGGCTCAACAGAAGACCAATCGCAGCTGGACGCATGGACGGCGGACATTCGCTCCAGCGCATGAGCAATACTTCGGGTACCTGCGGACCGCGCTGACGTTGCAGGGCGGCAACAGCAGCTTGGCGGACGCGTTCGGGAGTTCCAGCTCGCAGCAAGTCCGCCAGTGTACGCACCACATCGTGACTGCCGCCGCTGCTGCACCCCAGGAGCCGGACTGCCGCGGCACGCGTCTGCTCATCCTTGTCGTTGCTCGCTGCCAACTCGCGCGCACCAGTCAGCGCGCGCCGGATGCTCTCCGCCGCTGCGCGGTTCTCCCGTCGCGAATCTTTGGCGAGAGCGGCGACTGACACCTGTTTTCTCTCGAGCGCCTCGATCAAACTTGCCAGCACTTCCCACTGCCATGCCTTCGTAGGTTGTGCCTCCGCTGAGGTGAGGGCATGGAGGATATCCTGCCAATCTGTGGGTTCCTTGGACGCAGCAGCAGTCGCCGCAAGGAGGCTCACGAAGCGGTTGTCAGGGAATTTGGGCTCAGACGCCATCGTCTCGAAAATTACAGATGAATAATTCGAAGCTGAACTGAGCACTGCTGCACGGATCCAATAGTCGTCCGCACGAGCGAGGGCAGCCAGTGCCTGGCCGGCACTGTCAACCAATCGCAGATAGGGGACGCCCAGGAGCAATGCCAGTTGGAAACGGACGCTTGGATTTGGGTCGTTGGTCATGGCCAGAACGGCGGGTGGCCACCCAAGGATTTGCTCGGCAGCCTGCGCTTCGTAAACACGGAGAGCATTGCGCCGCACTTCGGAATTCGTATCCTGCAAAGAAGACAACCAAGGACCGGGAGGGGAGGGCCACTGTTCCAGCACGCAAAGCGCCTGCGCACGCGCGCTCGCTATCAGACTATTCGTCGAAATCGAAGCGAGGGTTGAAATCAGTACGTCACCTCCGAGTGGTTGTCTCCGCCGGACCAATTCGCCGTGTGCCAAATCGCGTGCAGTGCCATTAGGCGTGTCGAGGGCTTGAATGAGTTGTCCCAAGTCGAGCCGCGTTAGGTTTTGAATCGGCCTCAGCTTCGCCCCATTCGGATAAACCCGGTAAATCCGCCCCATGTCCGCCCCGGCGCGCACGTCCAGGGTCTTCAGCCGTTCGGGTTCAATCCAGCGCGGGTGTTCGATGACGAAGCGGTACATGTCAACCACCCAGAGCGCGCCGTCGGGGCCGGTGCGGACTTGCACAGGGCGGAACCAGTTGTCGTTGCTCGCCAGGAATTCGCTGCGCTGCTCGTCGTCCGCGCGACGGCCAGCGAAGGTCACGCCGTCTGGCTCCAGCACCAGCCGGGTGACGAGGTTGTGGACCGGCTCGCAGATGAACGCGTTGCCGTAGTATTCGGCACCGAGGAGAATGTCGCGGTAGATGTCCGGGCCGCAGGCGCCGGTGACGCGGTTGGCGGACTCGGGGTGGTTGAAACGCTCGAGGGTGCGGCTGATCGGGTAGAGTTTGTTTGGATCCGTAGCAGCCGACGTAAGGAGGCTCTGATCTTCGTTCCGAGTTTCGGATTTCGGGTTCCGGGTTGAAGTGAGCCTCCTTATGTCGGCTGCTACGTTGACGCGCGGGTTTGGATACGTCACGTATGGGTTGCGCCGCATGTAATGGTCGGGCAGCGGGTAGTGCCAGAGGAGCGTGCTGTTGTCGTTGCCAAACCAGTTGTCGAAATCGTCGCGAACGCGGCCCATCTGGCTGATGCCGGCCAGCGGCTCGATCTCGCCGGTGTCGGGCCGGATTCGGAAATCGCGCCCACCCAGATCGACTTCCTTGCCGGTGAGCAGGCTCTTGATCTTGCCGCCGAACAGGCCGCTGCTGCCGTGCAACCAGCCGTCCAGGCCCCAGCGGAAGCCGTTGACGCGCGCCTGGTAGTTATGCGTGGCGAAGCCGGTGTAATTTGTGCGCACCACGTCCGCGCGGCCATCGCCGTCGGTGTCCTCCGCGAAGAGAATGTCCGGCGCGGCACAAATCAGAGCGCCGTTGCGCCAGGGCATGACGCCGGTGGGAAAGGCGAGTTTGTCGAGGAACAGCGTGGCCTTGTCGTAACGGCCGTCGCCGTTGGCGTCGGTGAGAATCTTGATTCGGCCGCCGGGCTTGTATTTGCCCGGCGGGGTCTCGCCCCATTTGCGGCCGACATCAGGTGCAGGGTCCAGTCCCGTCGGGTAATCATACATCTCACACACCCACAGCCGCCCGCGGGCATCCCAGTCGATGGCCACGGGTGATTCGATGAGCGGCTCGCTGGCGACCAATTCGACCGTGAAGCCGGCCTTCGTCTGGAATGTGCCGAGGGCCTGTTGCGGCGTCTTTGGATCGGGAAACTCGGCCTTCTTTGGGTCGGACTTGAAGGTCTTCGGGATCAATTCGTGGACGGTCTTGATGATGAGTTCCTCGGCATTGGTCGAGATGCGCGTTGGCCGGTCATAATACCAGAGCGAGTCTTCTGCTTCGTAGCCGCCCTCGGCCAGGATGCGGCGCGAGGGGATGTAGCACGGCACGTAGTTGGCGTAGGCAGTGACCCACAAACGCTGCGAATCCAACTCCCGCTTCAGCCGCAGCGCGTAGTCCACGACGACTTCGCCTGGAAGGAAGACCAGCGCCAGTTCATCGCCGAACTGCCAGGTGCTGATGGGATAGTAAAGCGACTCCGGCGCCTTCTCGCCCCGGTCGAGTCGCGCAAGCCATTTCCGCGCGTGGTAACCGACAATGCCGGAGTTCGTCGCGCGGGCCTGCCATTGGTCGCGCGTGAAGTGCGGGCCGAACGGAAGGCGAATCTCTTTGAGCCGGGTCGTGAGCTTGCCCTCGAGTGGCGCGAACGTGAGGCCGAGCAGGCGCTTGACCTCGGCGGAAAGCTCTTCGCCATGCTGTTTGGCCAGCGCAAGGCCTCCGTCCTGGCCGCCGCGCGGGAAAGGGTTCGCATCCGCGCCGCAACCGATGGTGATGAGCGCAGTGGCGCCGGGGTGCTCTCGTTCGACGGCTTCCTGCGCGTAACCCGCCCAATCGCCGCAGACGTGGTTGAACTCGCCGCCCAGCGTCGTGCAGTGGCAGGCGTAGTTGGCGACGATGGCGCGGAGTGAGCCATCGGGAGCGGTGATCTTCAGAACCGGCAACGTTTGATCGACCGGTCCGCTGGCATTGTCGCCGAAGCGCGCGGTATTGCCCACGACCGTGCGGCGGTTCCGCGCGAAGCCTAGCTGGCCCTGCGACCAAGATAGTTTCGCCGGCCGGCGATCCTTCAACGCTGCGAGCGCGATGGTTTCCAATTGGTCGAGCAACTCCCGGGTGTAGCGGTCGATGACGGCCTGTTGCGGAGGCGAGATGTCGGATGAGAAAATGTTCGGCGCCCAATCGGTGGTGCACGGCCCGCTGTGCGTGTGCGAGCAGGCGATGGCGATGCCGGCCTGTTTGAGGCGGGTCTTTTTCGTCAGCCGCGAAACCAGTTCGCGATAGGTGGACTCGGCGATGCCGCAGTTGTCCAGCGTGAGGAGCAAGGCCGGCCCCTCCCGGTCGCTGCCCAATGCCAGGGCCTTCGCCCAAAGCTTCTGCTCGACGCCGACGTTGTTCGTCCTGCGCCCGCCGTAACCCGTGAGGCGGATGGGCTCCGAAGGCGTGACGTCCACCCTGGCTATGCCGGCGTCAATCGCCTGGCTCGGAGCCGGCTTGAGGACGAACAAACCGGCGAAGGCGACAAGAGCGGCGATGCGTCGTTTCATGGTGTCAGGAATCCGACCTTCCCGCCGCGACGCCATCGCGTCAAGCACGGCGCCTCGGTGACTGTTCCGTACCTGCTGTTCCGATCGTTCCGCTCGCTGACCTGACTTTCACTTCAATTGCGCAATTGCCCTTGAGCCACCAGCCGGTTACAAGTCCCCTGTGGCCGTGAACAGCAGCAACCCTTCCTCTGTCGGCGCAGCAAAGTGGAAGATCGCCGCCGGTTGGGCGTTGGTCGTGGCGATCACCGTAGGCTCCGTTCTGTTCTGGTTTTACTTGCAGGGAAGGCCGGGAACGGAGGGCGAAGTGACCGAGGAGTCGGAGCCAAACTGGCTGAAGAGCATTATTCTGCTCGCGTTCGGCGGCTTCGGGTTGCTGGCCGCGGCGCTGTCTTACTTCGTGGTCGTGCAGACCCAGTGTTTTACGTTCAATTTCCAGCGTCCAGTCTGGTCCAGTGCCAAAGACAAGATTTACATCGCGAATATCCTGGTGCCGGCCACCTTCATGATCGGGGTTGGCCTTTTGCTGGCGGCATTCCTGAGTCCATTGCTGGAACGGCTGGGCTTATCAAAGGATGCTGCCTGGCTGGCGCCGCTCATCGGCTCGCTGGTGGTGCTGCAATTGGCCCTGGTCTGGGTCAACCTCTGGGCGCCGTTGGAAAAGCGCCTGATCCTCAGGCGGCTCGCAGCTCAAGGGATTACCCCGGAGCAAATCCAGTTCGGAAGCTTCGTCGGCTTGTCTGATCCCACGCGGAGCAGCTTGAAAAAATTCACGGCGATTGAAGAAGACGTGGGCATGCTGTGGGTCGACGCGGAACGGATGGTTTACTTCGGGGACAAGGAGCAGTTCAATCTCACGCCAGAGCAGGTGCTGGCGGCGGAGCGCAAAGTGGACGCCGCCAGCACGACTGCGCTGAGCGGCACAGCCCATTTGATCCTGCGCGTGCGACAACCCGACGGTTCCGAGCGACAGATTCGCCTGCACACCGCAGGAGTGTGGACCCTGGGCCGAAAGCGCACCGCCATGGATGCGTTGGCACAGCGGATCAACGAATGGCTCGCTGCGGCTGCGCCCCGCACGCCGTGAGCGAGTGGCAGCCGGCACATCATCACGCTTCAGCCGTAGCTATGCACTTTGAAAACCACGACCGGACACTTGGCCGGTCGGAATTGACACCCGCCCGGACCGACTCTATATAGCGGATCGGTTTACCGAAATTGAACAACTCAACTGACCACGATTATGGCAATTCCCGTCGGCTCCAAAGCCCCTGACTTTTCCCTGAAATCCAAGACCGCCTCCGGTCTGGTGGACGTAAAGCTTGGCGACAACCTCGGCTCGAAGAACACCGTGCTCCTGTTCTTCCCCCTCGCCTTCACCAGTGTTTGCACGCAGGAGATGTGCGACATCACTTCCGGCCTGAACGCCTACTCCGGCCTCGGTGCGGACGTCATAGGGGTGAGTGTGGACAGTCCCTTCTCCCAGGAGGCCTGGGCGCAAAAGGAGAAAATCGGCATCAAGCTCGCCAGCGATCTGAATAAGAAGACCGCACAGGCTTACGGCGTGCTGCTGGATGATCTCATCGGCTTGGGGTCGGTCAGCGCGCGAGCGGCCTTTGTGATCGACCGCAAGGGCGTTGTCCGATACAGCGAACAGACGCCGACCCCCAAGGAATTGCCGAATTTCAGCGCCATTAAGGAGGCGCTGGAGAAGATCAAATAAGTTCCGGCGGACGGAACTTCGACCTATGAAGGTTCTGATTCTGTTCATCGGCTGGTGCATCCTGCTCGTGCTCTCATGGCCCGTGGCGGTGGCGGCACTGATCCTACTGCCCGTTGTCTGGCTGATCTCGTTGCCGCTGCGGCTCGTGGGCATCACGCTGCGCGCTGTGTTTGCCCTGATTCGGGCTTTGTTGTTTCTCCCCGCCCGCGTGTTGGGAAGTCGAAAGAAATGTGAGTGTCAGGCGCGATGACCGGTGCGCGCACCGACTCTGGGCACACTCCGTCCCGGCTATCAAAAACTTGAAGCCACTGCTTCAAGCCCAAGCGCTTTAATCGTTCACGCCTTAACCCTTTGAACCAACGATGAATACCGTCAGCCAGCTCTCCACTCTCACCCGCAAGGTCCAGTCCAAAGTAGAAGCCGAACTTGGCGCCACGGGCGGCTTGCTTCGCCTGGCACCCGCGTGGGTGCCGCGCTCCTTTCTCCAACCCGGGCTGCGCCTGAAACTGCACCCCGACGACACTTACGCGTACGGCGCTAATCGCGGTGGCATTGACGAGCGCTGGTTTGCCTCCACCACCGAGGCCGCCAACGAAGGCCGCGTGCCTGACGAGGGCCTGAGCTACTGCGTGGTGGGCAACTCACGGTTTACTCTCCGACAGGCCGTGGCTGAATGCGGGGCGACGCTGATCGGCAAGAGCATCTGGCGGAAGTATGGCAAGTGGCCCGTCTACTCGAAATTCTTCGACAACATGGGGCCCATTCCACACCACATGCATCAGAGCGCCCGGCAGGCCAAGCTCGTCGGCCAGGAAGGCAAACCCGAGAGCTACTACTTCCCTCCGCAGCACAACAACGTCGGGAATAACTTCCCTTACACCTTCATGGGGCTGGAGCCGGGCACGACCAAGAGTCAGGTCAGGAAATGCCTCGAAGATTGGAACAAGGGCGACAACGGCATCCTGGACCTGAGCCGCGCGTATCGCCTCAAGCCGGGCACAGGCTGGCTCATTCCGCCGTGCATCCTTCACGCCCCCGGCAGCCTTTGCACTTACGAGCCTCAATGGGGCAGCGACGTCTTCGGCATGTACCAGAGCATGGTCGAAGGCCGTTACGTCCCTTGGAGCCTGCTCGTCAAAGACATGCCCAAGAACAAGCACAAGGATCTCGACTTCATCGTGGACCAGCTCGATTGGCCCGGGAACACCGACGAGAACTTCAAAGCCAACCACTACCTGGAGCCCGTCCCGGTCGCCGACACCCGCAAGGAGGGCTTTGTGGACCGCTGGATTGTTTATGGCAAAATCGAGCGCGAACAGCTCTTCAGCGCGAAGGAACTCACCGTGGAGCCAGGGGTGCAGGTGACGATTAAGGATTCCGGCGCCTACGGACTCATCTGTGTGCAAGGCGCAGGCAAAATCAACGGCCAGCCGTTGAACTCACCCAAGCTCATTCGCTTCCACGAATTGACCGAGGACGAATACTTCTGCACTGATGACGGAGCGAATGCCGGTACGACTTTCGAGAACACCAGCGAGACTGAACCGCTGGTCTGCCTCCGCTACTTCGGCCCCGAGGCGAACCCGAGCGCGCCGGCGATGGGGGCGTATCGGAAGAACAAGTTCAATTGAGCGTATCCGTACGCGAACAATTGGGGCGCAACAACGAGCAACCGACGGCCGAGGTGGCTCACAGAACCCGCTCCGCGCCGCGCGCCCTCTTTCCCATTGCCACACACTGCGCCTCCGCGCACAATGGCATGGTCAGTCCGCAGACACGGCCTTGACCATGCGCGAGTCCAAGCCCATCGAAATCCTGCTGGTTGAAGACAACGCCGGCGACGCCCGCCTGGCGCGCGAAGCCCTTCGCGACGCCAAGGTCCGAAATAACCTCACCTGGCTCTCCGACGGCGAAGAAGCGCTGGCCTTTCTGCGCCGGGAGGGAAAGTACAGCCACGCCCCGCGGCCGGACCTCATCCTGTTGGATCTCAACCTTCCCCGCAAAGATGGTCGCGAAGTGCTCACCGAGATCAAGGCCGACGACAAGTTCAAGCGCATCCCCGTGGTCGTGCTGACCACGTCGCAGGCCGAAGAGGATGTCCTCAAGGCTTATCACCTCAATGCCAACTGCTACATCCCGAAGCCGGTCGACCTCGAACGCTTCCTGATGGTCGTGAAGACCATTGAGGATTTTTGGCTGACCATCGTCAAGCTCCCGCCGGAGTGAGCCCGGTCCGCCCGGGAGCGTGTGAACCACTCGAGTGATTGAGCCCAGCGCGCAAACCAACACGAGATCGCCGCCGGATCCTGTTCCCAGAGGAGCGCCGGCCGCATGAACACGGGACTCCAATCGCCCTTCAGCGCGCCCACCGGGCCCGCGGCGAGTCGCGCCAGCGAGGAGAGTGGGCAGCCTTCCTATTACCTGCCGATCTTCCTCACGGCCGCAGCGGGGGTCGCGCTGTCGGTTTTGCTCTTTTTTCTGGTGCGCCGTGCCGAGCACCGCAGCTTTCAAGCCGAGTTTGACCGTCGCGCCGAGGTGCCCCACACGGCATTCCAGCAGGAACTTGGCGACTACTTCAACTTCCTGCAATCGGTGGGCGCGTTCTACTACTCGTCCCGGAGCGTCGATAGGAAGGAGTTTGCGGGCTTTACCAAGGACGCTCTTGAGCGGTTGGCCGGATTGCGGGCCGTGCAATGGGTGCCTCGCGTCGCCGCGGCGGATCGCTCCGCCTACGAACTGGCTGTCCGCAATGACGGCTTTCCGCAATACCAGATTCTCGACGCCGACGAGCAAGGCCGCCGCATTCGTGCGCCGGTCCGCGCCGAACACCTTCCAGTCTGTTTTGTTGAACCACCTTCGGAGCGCCCGGAACTCGGTTTGGATCTTGCGCCGAATGTGGACCATGCCGCCGCGATGCTGCGTGCGCGCGACACGGGCGCGCCCGCGGCCGGGATGCCGTTCGTGAGCCGTGTGGGCACGAACACGGCCGTGGCCTGCCGCATGTTCGTCGCCATTTACACAAACCTCCTCCCCCACGCCTCGCCCGAGGAACGTCAGGTCAATCTGGCCGGCTACGCCACCGTGGTCCTGGACGTCACGCGGCTGGTCAAAACGACGCTTCACAAGCTGCGGGACGCCGACTTGCGCGGCATCGCATGGATGCTGGTCGATTCGGGGACGCCCGGCACGGGGGAGCGGGCCACACTGCTCTACCAATCGCCGGAATGGCGCCAACTCGAAGGACAGGCAGAAACCTCCTCCCGGTTCGACTTCGACATGGCCGGGCGGCACTGGCTGCTCCACTGTCAGCCTACGCCCGTGTATCTGGCGGCGCAGCGTTCCTGGCAGGACTGGGCCATGTTGTTGGGCGGCCTGCTGGTGACCGGACTGGCTGTAGCCTACCTCTCTGCCGCGCTGGGCCGGAGCGCCCGCGTGCATCGCGTTGTCGGCGAACGCACCGCCGAACTGGCCCGCAGCAACGAATCTCTCAAGGCGGAAGTCGCCGGGCGCGCCCGCAGCGAGGCCGCCCTGGCCGCCGAGCGCGAAGTCATCAACGCGCTCATGGATACCATTCCCGATCACATTTACTTCAAGGATCGCGAAAGCCGATTCATCCGCATCAACAAATCGATGGCAACCGCTTTTGGACTCAAGGACCCCGAGGAAGCCGTGGGCAGCAGCGACGCTGATTTTTTTGCGTCCGAGCACTCCCAAAACGCGTTGGCCGATGAGGCGCGCATACTTTCCACGGGCGAACCGATGGTCGGCCGCGAAGAGCGGGAGACCTGGCCGGATGGATCCTCGACCTGGGTGTCCACCACGAAGCAGTGCCTGCGAGACAAGGCCGGCACCATTGTGGGCACATTCGGCATCTCGCGCGACATCACGAGCCGGAAGCGAATCGAGCGCCGGCTGGCCGTGCAATACAACGTCGCGCGGGTGCTCGCCCAATCCGCCACGTTCAACGCCGCCGCGCCGAACATCCTTCAGGAGGTTTGCGAATTGGTCGGTTGGCCAGTCGGAGCCATCTGGACCGTCGATACCGCCGGCGGCGTGTTGGACTGCCAGGAGCTTTGGCACGCGCCGTCGGTCAACGTTCCCGAGTTTGTCGCGAAGAGCCGCAGCAGCACTTTCTCCAAGGGCGTTGGTCTTCCGGGCAGGGTCTGGGAGAGTGGCGAACCGACGTGGATCCGCGATGTGGTCCAGGATCCAAACTTTCCGCGTGCGGCCGTGGCGATTCGTGAGGGGCTGCACGGTGCGTTTGGATTTCCGATACGTTCGGGCGGCCAAGTCCTTGGGGTGATTGAGTTCTTCAGTCCCCGCATCGAGCAACCGGATGATGACTTGCTGCAACTGTTTGCTGCCGTCGGCAGCCAGATCGGCCAGTTCATCGAGCGCCAGCGGGCCGAACAGGCGCTGGCGCTCAAGGCGCAGGAACTCCAACGTTCGAACACTGACCTGGAACAGTTCGCCTATGTCGCCTCGCACGACCTTCAGGAGCCGCTCCGGATGATCGCAAGCTATACGCAGCTGATCGAGCGCCGTTACCACGACAAACTCGATGATGACGCGCGTGAATTCATGGCGTTCGCCGTGGACGGCGCAAAGCGAATGCAAACGCTGATCAACGATTTGCTCGCTTACTCGCGTGTCGGCACACACGGCAAGCCCCTGGTTCCGCTCGACAGCGGCCAGATGCTTCAACTCGCGCTGGCCAATCTGAAAGTAGCCATTGATGAGAGCCAGGCGAAAATCCATACGGGTCCACTGCCCCGCATCCTCGGCGACGCCACCCAGTTCACGCAACTCCTCCAAAACCTCATCGGGAACGCGGTCAAGTTCCACGGCAACAAGCCCCCGGTCATCCACGTTTCGGCCGAGCGGGTGGATGTGCCCGCAACCCCTGATTCTGCTCCGAAGGCGAAGTATTCGACTCAAAAGGCAACCCTCTGGCGCTTCGCCGTGCGAGACGAAGGAATCGGCATCGAACGGCAGTATTTCGAGCGCATCTTCATCATATTCCAACGCCTGCACGGACGCGAAGAGTATCCCGGCACCGGCATCGGGTTGGCCGTCTGCAAACGAATCGTGGAGCGACACGGGGGGAGAATCTGGGTGGAGTCCGAGCCCGGCCAGGGAGCGGCCTTCTACTTTACGGTGCCCGAGCCCCAGGATTCCCCGTTATGAAGGCGCGCGCGCCGCTCATCCTGCTGATCGAGGACAATCTCGCTGACGCGCGGCTCGTGAGCGAAGCGCTGCGCGAGACGGGAGGAGGGACGCAATTGCTGCACGTCCCCGACGGCGTCGAGGGGTTGGCGTTCCTTCGCGGTGACGGCGAGCACGGGGCAGCCCGGCCAGACCTGATCCTGCTTGACTTGAATTTGCCGCGCAAGAGCGGACGAGAAGTGCTGGCGGAAATCAAGGCCGACGATACACTCAAGCGCATTCCGGTGGTCGTGTTGACCTCGTCTCAGTCCGACGAAGACGTCCTCAGCGTGTACGCGCTCAATGCCAACTGTTACGTGCCGAAGCCGGCGGACCTGGATCAATTCCTGGAAGCGATTCGGTCCATCGAGCAGTTCTGGTTCAAGACAGCCCGGCTGCCCGTCGCATGAGTGTGCCGGAGGACAAGGGCGGGAATGGCCGGACGCCATTCTTCTCGAGGTTGCGAGCGCGTCTGCTGGCGCTGGTGCTGCTTGCGATTCTCCCCGCGCTTGGCCTTGTTCTTTACACCGGCTTCGAGCAGCGCGCCGTGGCCCGTGCCGACGCCGAAGCCAGTGCCATGCGTGTCGTCAAACTGGCTGCGGCCTCGCAGAAACAGCACTTCGAGGCCACCCGCCAGCTCCTGGCCACTCTGGCTCAACTGCCGCAGGTGCGTCCCGACCGCGCCGCCGACTGCCAGGCCCTCTTTACCAACCTGCTCCAGCTGCACCAGATTTATGCGAACATCGGCGGGCTGGACGTGCACGGAAAAGTCTTTGCCAGCGGCGCGCCGCTGCCTTCGCCCGAAGTCGACCTGAGCGACCGCACGTACTTCCAACTGGCGCGTGACACGGGCAAGTTTGCCGTCGGCGAATACCAGATGGGCCGCATCACCGGCCGGCCCAGCTTCAACATGGCCCATCCATTGCGTGTCGACGGAAAGTTCGCCGGCGTTGTCTTTGCCGCGCTTGACCTGAAATGGCTCAACCAGCTTGCGGCGCGGGCCGATCTGCCTGAGGGGACCACACTGACGCTCATCGATCGCAAGGGCACCATTCTTGTACGCTACCAGTCACCCGACCCGGGTAAGAGCTGGGTTGGACACAGGATTACCAACGAAGTCTTCCTGAAGTTCCTGGCCGAAGGCAGCGAGCGGACCGGCCCCTTTCGCGGCCTCGACCGGGTGAAACGTCTCTACGCCTCGATCCCGCTGAGCCGCACCGGAGGGATCCCCGACGCGAAAGTCTTCGTCGGCATCCCGGAGCAAACCGCTTACGCCGCCGCCCACCGCACGATGCGGCTGAACCTGGTTTTCCTCGGCATTGTCTCCGCGCTGGCGCTCGCCGCGGCGTGGACAGGCGGCGACTTTTTCGTGCTCCGCCAGGTGCGAGGGCTGGTCAAAGCTGCCAAGCGTCTCAGTAAAGGCGATCTGGAGGCGCGTTCCGGCGTCCCGCCCGGGCCCGGAGAGCTCGGGCAACTGGCCCGCAGCTTCGACGAGATGGCTGCGTCGCTTCAACAACACATCGCCGAGTTGCAAGGCGCCCAGGCCGAGTTGAAGGCGCTTAATGAGGATCTGGAACAGCGCGTGCTCGAACGGACAACGGAACTGCGGCGTTCCAACGAGGATCTCGAACAGTTTGCCTACGTCGCCTCGCACGACCTCCAGGAGCCGTTGCGGATGATTACCAGCTACGTCACTCTGCTGCGGCAGCGCGAAGGTTCGAAGCTCGATCAGAATTCGCAGCAGTTCCTATCGTTCGCTCTCGAAGGCGCGACGCGCATGCAACAATTCATCCAGGATCTGCTGGCCTATTCGCGCGTTGGCAAGCAGGGCAGGACCTTCGAACCCGTCGCCACCCATGAGGCCTGCGCCGCCGCGTTGGCCAACCTCCAGGTTGCCATCGAGAAGGCTGGCGCCGAAGTCACCCGTGACACGCTCCCGACGGTGAAGGGAGATCTGAGCTTGCTCACGCAATTGTTCCAAAACCTCGTGGGCAACGCCCTCAAGTTCCGCGGGGAAGCCCCGATGAAAATCCACATTGGCTGCCAGCGCAAGGGGGCCTTTTGGGAATTTGCCATGCGAGACAATGGCATCGGGATCGCGCCTCAGGACTTCGAACGCATTTTCATCGTCTTTCAACGGCTCCACTCGCCCGAGAAGTTCCCGGGCACGGGCATCGGCCTGAGCGTCTGCAAAAAGATTGTCGAACGGCATGGCGGCCGCATTTGGGTCGAGAGCAGGCCGGGCAAAGGCGCGACCTTCCTATTCACGATTCCAGCGACGGAGTAGCCGTCGTATCGAAACCAGGGCCGGCGAGCCTTCGTCATTCGTCCGCGGCCCGCCCTTGGAGCCCCCGCCCGCCCGGGTGTGATTAAAGGTGGGTGAGAAAAATGGAGATTGTCACCGAATAAAATGTACAAATTCAGCCAGATCCGTAAATAGGGTCGGGATGAAGCACAAAAAGGCAGACCCGAACGCGTTGAG
>Ga0134127_10000253_pt1 | contig 57676 bp, 61 predicted proteins | sample KB31753_FD_96459 | JGI IMG/M metagenome (GOLD analysis project Ga0134127, IMG submission 96459) | Terrestrial soil microbial communities with excess Nitrogen fertilizer from Kellogg Biological Station, Michigan, USA - KB3-175-3 | ecosystem: Environmental > Terrestrial > Soil > Unclassified ... | reverse complement strand
TTGATCACTTCATACCCGATCAAGGTATTGATCTTTCCTGCTTGAATCTTCAAGCCGTTGCCGATCGGGGCGATGTACTCCGCATACATCTCCTGCATATCCAGTTCGGTATTGTCATTACCCGGTTGAAAATTCGTGCGAGCCCGCGAGAACCTGGCATCGGTCCCAAAATTGAGCCGCGCCCTGAAGCCCACCCGATCCATGCCGCTGCCTGAGGCATTGGCAGGCCGTTCAAACACGAGCTGCGTCATATTGGCCATGAACGAATTGGCCGCTGTGTCGAAAATACGCAGTTGATTAATGTTGTTGTACGGATTATTGAAATTCTGTGTATATGAGGCCAGCACCGTTCCGGAGATCTGAAAGCCCGCCGCTTTCCACAAGGACTCGGCATCCTTGACTACATCCTCGGCGAACACCGCGTTGCCGCCGAGCAACGAGGCGATCGCACAGACGCCTATTCCTAGCCCGATACGTTTACGTCTTGACTTCATCTTCTTCCTCCTCATCCAATTGGTGATTCGGCTACTCCCTTGACACTTCTACTTCGACGTCGTTGTCGCCGCGCACGTCATTGTGCGCAACCGTCGGCACCCTCTCCGCACACTCCCTCTCTCACTTCCTCCATCGATACCCACCGTCCCATGCAAGCGCACTTCGGTCAATAAAAAAACGTCCTCTGACCCATTGAGGCCGGAGGACGCCATTGTCCATCTTCAAGCTGGTGGGAAACGCCATTGTCTCCCTATTTTTTCTAAAGGAACTTCTGCACGGAACCCTTATAGCCCGCGCCTTTATACCTGTCTCAGGAAAATCTGTCAATGCCTATCTCTGTTCCTAAATCAGCGGGCGGCATTGAGAGGGAGGTACAACAAGACCTTGTCGGCTGCACTGGGCGCGGATAGATATAAATAGAGGCTCTCCGCTGATTGGAGTAGGTAAATAAGAGGGTGTCTTGTGATCGTCGGCATGTGATCCTCCTTCAGATGGCCTGCGACTCCAGCGCAGTAGAGGAGTCCATGCTCAACATATTTCAGCGTGGGCGCCAACCGACTTTCCTGTCCGGATGGACAAGACTAGTATTCCAGAGCGTGGTCGGAGCGATCGCCTCGGCTGGGCCCTTGCCAGGATCAATCTGCGTGATAGAATCGCATTCTGTCTATGGGCAGCTCTGAATAACCGCTGTTGGCGGGAGGAATTACAGGCTGCAAGGCTGGCATGAAGACACAGGGCACTTTCTAGTCCATAGCGCTATATGTGCTCTTCACAAGAAAATGAAAACACCTTGAGAGGGATAGGTGTGTCACCATGTGAAGGCTCGGTTCGTGTTGCGTGAAAGGTTTTAAGCGCGCTGACAGCCCTATCTGAGTGGTCGGAGGGAAGAACTGCAAAAATGATGACATTGATGTCAGGTTTGAAGAAAGTCCCCTGCATTCTACCAGTAACACCTTTACCCATTATGTTGTTCAGTATCGAATATGCCATAACACCATGACTCTGCAGGAACCCCTCCAAGTCACTTAACATAGAGTCCCGGGCTACAATGATTAGAGTTTTCATTGGCGTACCATTTCTCCTTCCTAAGCCATATTGTATCGATGATAAAGATAGGGATACCGGATGTCTCCCGGGCTGAGGCTGTCGATGACGGTTATCTCACTGACGGCTCACGGCTCAACTCCTTGATCAATAGGTCGCCGTGAGACAGTGTGTCGGTCATCGGGCCAACTTGGAAGAGATCATTGGTCTATCTTTGCTCACAAGGCATCCGGCTTCACAATCGCGGGGGTTTTGTGCCTGTTTATGAGTGGGAATCACTGATTTCCCAGCGGGAATTCGATGACCAAGCCACCCATAACTTCACCTATCTGAAAATCCTTCTTGGAACTATTGGGATGAGCATTATGGCAGGCAACGCAAGCCTGACTTACAGCCAGATCGGCATAAACCGCATGAAAATAGGTTTGATCATCGATCTGGATTGTACGAGTGACAGGATGTTCCGGTTGCTTAAGCAGAGCTTCTAGGCCTTTTTTATCGGTTTGACCGCGCGGGCGATTTTTCGGATTAATCGGCCACAGACTTATCAACCGGTACCGAAGCCCCGTCAATTTTGAGAACATGTTGCTTGATTCGGTCACGAACTGTTGTGGTAACGGTAACGTGTTCTTATGCGTACGCCATTCTCCATCCACTTTGATTCCTCCCTGCTCCTCTAAGCGTTCGACGACATGAGCAGTGTAGAAGGCACGGTGGCCTTCAATAACAGCATGGATATAGTCTGCGACTTTTTCCGGGGGGACACCAGGCACGTCTGCTGCGTGGCCCGTCACCGGGAGCAAATAAAGAACGATCGCGAGGATCACTGTCAGACTGGTCGTCGATTTCATGAGTACCTCTTCCCGCTTATGGCGCGTGGCAGTCTGGTCAACGTATATACGAGGATCGTCATCACCTCACATCCGGTCACTGAAGATGAAATGGCGACTAGGCAATCCGTCATGGTGCGAATACAAACGCATTCGAGGTGTGCGAGCGATTAATCAGGGAACATGGGGTTTTGTCAGATCATTGTAGGGATTTGATCCACCTGCTGCATTGACGTCGATCCCCCCCACCGGCTTTGGTTTGTCGAGGTCAGTAAATTGAAAAGTATTGAACGGCTGAATCTGGTCATCGGAAGGGAGTTGATTACGATCAAATCCCCCACCAAAGGCTCGAACGAGGCTGACGGAGGATCGCAGCAGGTCTGCCTTGATTAGTACCAAGTCGATGCGCGCCAAGAGCGTGCCGAGCTGGGCATAAATCACTTCAAGGCTGTTAGCCAGGCCGCCCCGGTACAGCTCAAGAGTGAGCTGCTGTGTCTTTAGATTTGCCCCCACTGAAGCGGTTTGCCGTTCTACTGCGACTGTCAGCCGGTTCGTCAGACTCAAATTGTTCTCGACTTCACGGAAAGCGTTGAGCACGGTCGAACGGTACAGATTCTCCACCTCGCGATAGGCCGACCACGCCTGTTGTAATTGCGCACGTCGGTAGCCTCCCTGAAAGATCGGTAGATCAACAAGAGCGCCGTAGGACCAGAAGCTGTTGGCGAGCGTGTACAGATTAAAGCCGGCTTCCAATCCTCCGCCGGCCCGGAACGACACATTGGGGAAAAACGCGGAACGGGCGATACCGATGACGCGGTTCGCCTGCGCCATTCGTCGCTCGCTTGCGGCGATGTCGGGCCGGCGCTCAAGCAAGGTGGCAGGAAGAGTAACAGGAATCGTGAACGGCGTGACTCGAAGCTCGTCCACCGGCTCAAGCGTGAAGCTACCAGGCGCCTTATTGAGCAAGATGGCGATGGCCTGTTCGCCCACTTGGCGTTGACCTTGAATCTGCGCCAATTTTGTCTCAGTGCTGAATAACAACGATTCGATGCGGGCGACGTCGAGCGCCGACGCGATCTTCCCGGCATACTGGGTCTTGGTCAGCTTGAGCGTATCGCTGTAGAGAGCAATCGATTGGGTATAGATCGCATCCTGGGCGTCGAGGCTGCGGACCGTGAAGTAATTCGAGGCAATTTCCGCCTGCAGACTCAGACGCGCGAGCGCCCAATCGGCGGCGCGTTCCTCGGCGCGATAGGTCTCCGCCCGTGTGGCATTCCGGAGGCGCGACCAGAAATCTGGCTCCCAAGCGGCAAGGCCTCCAAGTGCTGCAGTGCCTTCTTGGGTGTGAACACCTTCCCCTTCAGGACGAAAGAGTCTGTTATCCGACTGTCTATTGTGTGAGGCATCGAAACCTGTGCCGATCCGAGGAAGGTACTGCGACCGGGCTTTCATCATCTCATCGCGGGCCTGCACGAAACGTTCGGCTGAGGCTTGAAGATCCGGATTGGCAGCAATAGCTTCCTCTATCAGTCTGTCCAGGACTGGATCGTTGTACAGCTTCCACCAATCCGATCGAAGCTGATCATCCGCCGGCTTCCCCTTCACGAAGGGACTTGAGCCATTCCATGAGTCAGGCACAACGTATTGTGGCGGCTCATACTTAGGCGCCAGATCAACAGCCGGGAACCAACCACAAGCCGACAGATTGAAGATCACCAGCAAGAAGCCACTTCGCCTTAACCAGGCACGCCAGCTGTCTGTCACCATTGCTGGACCGTTTGCAAAACAGCGTCCATATCGCTAAGGGAGCAAGGTAGAGATATGCCCATACAGGTTCCGATTCGCACGCCTTTCATTCAATCGCCTCCGACATTTTTCGCTGCTGGATTATCCGTTGTTGGACTAACGATGTCGTACCCATGTGCCGCCGTGACGATGATCACCTTGTCACCTTCCAGTAACGCGGAGCTGGGGTTGTTGATAATGCGGTCGCTTGGCGAAATCCCTTCTGTGATCTCCATGGCATTGTCGAGGACTCTGGTCATGATGATGGGTTTGAAATGTATGCGGTCGTCCTCACCCACCAGGACTATCTGCGCGCCTTGCTCCTGGAAGACCAACGCAGTAGTTGGAATGGTGAGAATGTTCCTTTCGACCGGAGCCGTGAGACGGACTGTGGCGTAGGAGCCGGGCCAAAGCGCCCTGTCCTCATTGTTAATCTCGAAGACCGTGATAGCCGTCCGTGTGCTGACGTCGAATCCGCCAGCGACGGTCAGAAACTTACCGGTGAAATGACGATTGGGCAGTTGCGGCACCGTCACGTCGGCCGTCAGGCCTGGCTGGAGAAATGGCCCGAACGCCTCAGGCACGCTGACGAAGAGGCGCAGTCTACTGACATCGGCCACGGTAAAGAGATCCCTGATGGCGCCAGCGCTAACTTCTCCAGAGCTCGTTTCTTTATTGACGTAGTTCCCGACGTTGATATTGCGCGCGGTCACCACACCGTCAAAAGGCGCGGTGATCATCTTGAATCGGATCAGAGCCTCGAAGTTCTTGACATTCTGCTCCGCAGCGTTGACTCTCGCCAATTGGGCTTTCGCCTCTTGGACCTGTACCGAGATCGACTGTTCCGAGACCGCATGATTCTCGCGCATCGCCAGATAGCGCTTCGCGGTCAGTTCGGCCAGGACATTCTTGGCACGCTCGGTTTCCAAATCAGCCTTGGCCTGGGCATATTGGGCATCAAGCGCCGGCGCGTTGATTTCAGCAAGGACGTCGCCCTTCTTTACCAGCGCACCGTAATCCTTGTACCACATCTTCACATAGCCAGTGACCTGCGCGTAAATCTGCGCCTCATACCAAGCCTGAACATTGCCGGGGAGTGTAATCGTTTCGATCGGCGGCAACTGCTTCGGGGTGATCACAGACACCCTCTGGATAGCGGTGTCAATAGTGGTTGCCTTTAGATCCTCCGCATTGATTCCGTCTACATAATAACGGTAGCCGAAATACACGACACATACGACAATTGCCAGGATCGCAAGAGCTTTCCCACGCAGGCTACTCATGATGAGACTTGCTCCTTTTGGCTAACAGTTCGCCGACCGTAGATCATGGCGTACATGCAGGGCACAAAATACAGGGTAAACAGGGTGGCGACAAATAAGCCGCCCATGACCGCGCGACCCAGCGGCGCGTTCTGAGAATTCGCCATCGCCATCGGCAGCATGCCGATGATCATGGCCGCGGCGGTCATGAGCACCGGTCGGATGCGAGCCTTTCCTGCCTCCACTGCAGCCCGCAGCCCATCGCCATGGACGGCGATCCGCTCGCGCGCGTAGGACACGAGCAGGATCGAATTGGCCGTTGCCGCGCCCATCGTCATGATCGCTCCCATCAGCGCCGGCACTGAGATGTTCGTATGGGTCACGAACAATGCGACAGCGATGCCCGCCAACGCGCCGGGCAAGGCCGTAATGATGATGAAGGGATCGAGCCAGGATTGAAAGTTGACGACGAGCAGCAGATACACCAGCACGACCGCGGCGATGAGACCAAAGAGCATTTCACGAAGCGCGGTGCGCATCACTTCGGCTTGGCCTTTGATTTCGATTATCGACCCCTTGGGGAGCTCCGACTCCATACTGTGGATGACCTCCTCGGTCTCTTCCAGGACGGAGTTGAGGTCGCGTCCCTCGGCGGACACGTAGACGTCGATCAGCGGCATGATATTTCCGTGCGTGACCGCACCGGGTGTGCCAATGGCTGAAATCTTCGCCAAATTCCCGAGGAGCTGCACATTTCTCGAGTCTCCCGATTTCTCATCTCCCGACTCGGTCAGTTCCCGACCAACTGGGACGGTCATAAGGTCCTTGATGCTCGTGAGCTGTGCCTGCGGCGTATAGACATTGATCCGGTAGGACATGCCGGTCTTGCGATCCAGCCAATACTTCTGGTCCACCTGCTGACTGCCGGCGGTCGTCACCAGCATATTGTTACCGAAGTCCTCCTGGGATAAGTTCATCCCGATCGCGAACTGGCGGTTGGATTCGGCGAGGAGGGTCGGCATGCCCATCGGCTGCTGAACTACCACGTCGCTAGCGCCGGGGATCTGCCGAATCTTGCCCGCCAATTTACGGGCGAACGCATGGTTGGCATAGAGATCCGGGCCGTTAATCTGCACGTCGATTGGCGAAAGAGAGCCAAAATTCAGAATCTTCGCGGTCAGGTCGGCTGGCTGGAATGTGAATTCGGACCCCGGATAGCGCGCCGTCAACTCCTTACGGAGAATGCGTCGGAAGTCCCACACCGGCGCCTGGATATTCTTCAACGAGATCGTGAGGTCGCAATCCTGGGTGCCGACCGTCGGCGTCGGAATGAAGGCCAGGTTATGCGCCCCAACCGGTATGCCGCAATTGCTCACGATATCTGCGACCTCGCCTGGTAGTAACCGTTCGATATCCTTCGCCACCAGGGCCGTAATACGCGCGGAAACCTCGATACGCGTGCCGAGCGGCGCCCGCATATGCATCGCCATGACGTTTGACTTGATCTCGGGGAAAAACTCGCGCCCGTTCAAGTAAAAGAGAACGAGGGAGGCTGCCGCAATTGTGAAGGAGACGACGACGAAACTGCCACGATAAGCGATCACCCGTTCAAGCTGCGCATTATAGCCTTCACGGAACTGCTCGAAGCTGTGTTGGAACGCCAACTGGAAGCGGGCAAAGACATTCTTCGACGGTTTCGCTTCGTGATGTCCACCTTCAGTAGGTGCGTGCGCTGTGTGGTGCGCCTTCAGAATATACTTCGCCATGGTCGGCACCAGCGTGTACGTCAGGATAAATGAGGCAACCATCGCGAAGATGACCGCCTCGGCCATCGGCGGGAATACCCAGCCGGACATCCCGCTCAGATGGAACAGTGGGACCCAGACGACCGTGATGGCAAGTGTGGCAACGAACACCGGTAGCACGATCTGATTCGCGGCGTCGATGATCGCTGTTTCCAGCGGCTTACCCATCTCGATGTGCGTGTCGATATTTTCGATCATGACGGCTGCGTTGTCGACGAGAATGCCTACTGCCAGCGCCAAGCCGCCAAGGGTCATAACATTGATCGACTCGCCGAGCGCGTGCAGGATGATGAGCGAGCTGAGGATCGAGAGCGGGATCGAGGAGAGCACGATGATCGTCGGCCGCCAGGAGCCGAGCAGCAGCAGTACGATGAAGCCGACCAGCGCGGCGGCGATCACCATTTCGTGCACGACGTCCGCGATCGCCTGCTTCACGAAACCAGAGGCGTCGATGAGGAGCTTCACCTTCACGCCCTCGGGCACGATGTCCTGGATGCGCGGGATTACATCCTTGATCCCTTGCACGACCTCCAGGGTTGACGCCTCGCTGCTCTTCATCACGACGATGATGACAGCCTGCTGGCCATCGACTATCACGGCGTTTGTTTGCACCCGGCCCGCGAGGCGCGTCACACTCACGTCGCGCATATGGATCCAGGCATTGCCCTCTTTCTTGATCGGGATGTCGTCGAAGTCCTCGATCTTCAGCGGTTGCGCGTTGGTCAGGACGATCCAGTCTGTTGACTTGATCTTGATGTCTCCTCCCGGCAGCACGAGATTTTGTCTGTCGAGGGCCTTGTGGATGTCCGACGGAGTGAGGTGTCGGGCGAGCAATTTCTGCTGATCGAGATTGATCATGACCTGCATGTCCTGGCCCCCGTAGGGATGCGGCAGGATCGCGCCCGGTATCGTGACCAGGAGGGGTCGGATTCGCATGATGCTGAGGTTATAGAGCTCTGCCGGTGTGTGAGAATCGGAGGTAACTTGCAAGGTGGCCACCGGCACTTGGGATGGGAACAGACGCATGATCATGGGCGCGTTAATATCCGGCGGCAGGGCCTTAACAGACGTCTGCCCAATCGCCGTGATATCGGCTTCGCTGCCACCCAGGTCGACTCCATCCTGAAGATAGACATTGATGATGGCGTTGCCGAATAACGAATTACTCCATATATATTTGATGCCCTCTACTGTCTGGGTCAGGAAGCGCTCAAACACATAGGTGATACGCCCTTCGACATCCGCCGGCATCAGGTTGTCGTAGATCCAGACGACAGAGCTGACGGGAATTTGAATAACCGGAAAGACGTCAGTCGGTGCTTCCTCCGCAGCCATCGCTCCGAACACCAGGATCAGAATGGCCAGCACCACAAAGGTGTACGGCTTTTTTAAGGCAACCTGGACCAGCTTATTCATGCAAGACCGCTCTCCATATTTCTATTATATATATAGAGTCTCAGTAATGTTTTTTCAATAATTGGTTAGGTCTGCTATCGTCTGAGGTATGTGGAACCCCACCGACTCGTTGCCGATGACGGAAGCACAGCATGTACGAAGCCTTCCCCAAGCGGTGTGAAGGTCTAGCCGTTCACGAGCAGCGCCGCATGATACGTGCAGGATCTCGTAGCGAACTGCTCGCTCGCTGGAAGAGGCCGAATATTCACTTCCGCATTCTGCCATAATTCCGTCTCGCATTGCTTTCCTTGAATCCTCCGTTCCAGGATTCAGCTCTCAGTTGTTGATTCGACACGATAGGATTTTCGCTTCAGCGCGTCGTCGGTGCCCCTTATTTATTTCAATCAGGCACTCTAACCCCATACTCATGATGAAACCATGAAAAAATCATGAAGAATTCTTCATCGATACTACAAGTCACACGTTCTAGATTCGTATTCCATATCGAGAAAAAACCAGCCCTCGCAGGCCGGCTTTATTGTCTCCCCGCAGTCATCAAACATCTTATTACTATAATACATTCTGGGATCTAAAAAACACTCCCCTGGTAACATTTCGCGGCATACCTGTAACTTTCAACAGTATGGTCTGCTCACGGAACTCCCTTATCCTCTATCTTCTCATACAAGATCGTGGAGCGGGACGAGCGGAATGGAAGTTCATATCGCTTCACCACTAATCCATCGTCGATATACATTATAGCCACGTGCGTGAGCAGATGCATCACCAATGCATCATCGCGGAGCGTTCGAACCGTGAGACAGGCATTACATCGATCCATTCGCCCAGCCTGAAGCCTTTGTTTCGATTGCAGGACACAGTCCGATTTGCCTATCACCGGCGATCGTTGGGAGGGGGTATTCTCGCGGTAGGTAGCCATAGTGTAAGCTCTTGCTGCCGATTCCTTACGGGTGGATAATGACAACGATGAAGAACGAAATGAGTCGCGATACAAACAGACACCTGCTAATCAGCATCGTCGTTTTAGGCATCGGCGTCTTCGTCCTCGATCTGTATCTTCCTCTGGGCATCGGGAATTCTGTGCTCTACGGTGGGCTCGTCATTCTGTCCTTTCTCTTGCCATATCGGAAAGGCCCTCTGATCACCGCGACAATTTGCTCTGTGTTCGATATGACCGATATCTTTCTGAAGCCTACACTCGATGGCGTGCCAATGTGGATGGGCGTCACCAATCGGTCATTCAGCCTGACGGCGATTTGGCTGCCCTTGCTGTTCTTCCTGCATCGGCGACGGGCCGAAGACCTGTTACAGCATGCGTACGATGAACTCGAAACGCGGGTGGAGGCTCGCACTCATGAACTCGCCGCTGTGAATCAAGCGCTCGTCACGGAGATCGAAGAACATAAAGAAACCGAGCAGTCTCTTCGAACGAGCGAAGACGTACTGTTGGCCAGTCAGCGCGAACTCAAGCAGAGTCGTGCCGATTTGCGGGCCTTGGCGGGCCAGCTGTTGACGGCGCAGGAAGCAGATCGCCGGAGAATATCCCGCGATCTGCACGACGACATCAATCAACGTCTCGCGATGCTCTCGATGGATCTTCGGCGGATGGAAAAAGATCCGTCGAAGGATCCGGAGCCTCTCCGGGATGGGATTCGACAGGTATCCGACGGCCTTGCCGCTGTCTCGAACGATGTGCGACAAATGGCCTATCGCTTTCATCCGTCCATTCTCGATGACTTGGGGCTCTTGAAGGCCGTACGTCGCCTGGTCAATGAGTTTTCCGACCGCACCGGCATCCCGTGTTCCTATGTGTATAAGGACCCGGTTGGCATACTGCCGCCCGACCTGACCATTTGTATATATCGTGTCGTACAGGAATGTCTCAGCAACATTACTCGGCATGCCCAGGCCTCTCAGGTGGAGATCGAACTGATTTGCGAGTCCGATGGGGTCAGCCTCTCAGTCCGTGACAATGGCGTGGGATTTGATACCTCGCACGGAGATCAGATGGGCGGGCATCTGGGCTTGCTGAGTATGAAGGAGCGAGTACGCATGGCAAAGGGAATGTTAGAGGTAGAGTCAGCACCCCTGCACGGTACAGAGATCCGGGTGGATATTCCATTGGATCTAGGAGGGAGCGATGCCTAAGCCACGCATCCTGCTGGCAGACGATCACGCCCTTGTCCTTGAGGGGTTTCGCCGGATACTGCAAGAGCACTATGCGCTGGTCGGAACGGCCGGGGATGGGTATGCGCTTCTGGCTGCCGCGAAGAACGTCCAGCCGGACATTGTCATCCTGGATATCTCCATGCCGTTGCTCAATGGCATCGACACGGCGGCGCAGCTGAAAAGGATTTGTCCGACAGCCAAAATCATTATTGTGACGATGCACGCCGGTGCGGATTACGTACGATCGGCCTTCGAGGCAGGAGCGTCGGCCTATGTGCTCAAGGGATCGGCGGTGGATGAATTGGAACTAGCAATACGGGCCGTGCTCGGAGGCTATTCCTACATTACGCCGCTGATCACGAAAGAGCTTGTGGATGTCTTTCTGTCTACAGTCTCGGAGACATCGAAAGGCCTTACTCCGCGCCAGCGAGAAGTTCTGCAGTTCCTTGCCGAGGGGCGGACGGCCAAGGAGATTGCGAACCGGTTGAATATCACCTCACGCACCGTCGAGTTTCATAAGGCGCAGATCATGGAACACCTTAATCTCAAAACCACCGCGGATTTGATCAAATACGCGCTCACCCACGGCATCGTACGCACATCCTAATCATCAGATCGCCTTATCTGGTCCTCGTAATAGTTCTGTGGCATGCCTTCAGCTTTTGCGAGTTCCTTCCGATGAGCAATACGGGTATCTGGCAGCAATATGAGTGGTCTGGGCCGCCGTTTCTAGGCGCCTTCACCAGCCGAACACGACTGGAAGAATGCAGGCAGGAAAATGGAAGCGATACCGGAGTACGTTTTTGTGAATTCCACAAATCCAACTGGCCGTTCGCGTTTCGTCCGGCTTCGAGTCACATGGTGTGGGACGAGATGTTCGTGAATTTGGTTTCGACGGACTGGGGAGCGAGGCAAGGACTTGACCAAAACCGCGGATTTGCCGGAATCGGCTATCGCTGGACTCCGCAAATTCTGACCGAAGTCGGCTATCTCAATCAATTTATCAATACCGCCAACACGGATCGCATGAATCACATTCGAGTGGCCGTGACCGATGCCATCGCAGGAGACGTGGTGGCGAGGTGACGATCAAGGGGGCTGTTAGACGAGGTAGATAAAGCAGTATACTGCTTGTAGGATCTGTTCTGGATTTAGGGTGGGGAGGCTCCTGGCAATGACTGTTCGTCTGTGCTAGATTCTCCCCTACCTAATGGCTCTTTCACCACAACATTCGGTCTTCCCAGTGGCTGACCCTCGTTTCACGGTTCTCGCTTCATGGTTCACGGCTCCTCTGAACAGCACCCTGCTGGCCCTGCTCTGTTTGACCGTCACCGCCTGTGGTACGACTGGCCCGACCGGAAAAATCATTTTTGACGGTCCTCACGGGTCCGTGTCCCTCCAGACGATTTCAGATCGGTCGATTCAAGCCAATCATCCGATCAATATGGAGCCGGGCCTTCTTACCCAGCTATTGACAGGCATAGAGCTTCGTGATGAAGGTGAAGGACGCTACCATGTCAAGGGCTTTCAGAGTTTGATCGTAGGAAAGGCAGATACCTACCCCCTCTTTTCGGAAGACCAGGTCCAGTTCCTCGCTCCACTGCTTGCGGAGGCCTTGCGTAAGGCGACTGCCAATCAATCCGTCGAGTTTCGTGTCGTGGCAACGAAGGAAGGCTCAAATAGGTTTCAATCGTCGACCACGGAAACGACCACCGGTTCTGTCTATGTCTACGGGCGGCAGTTGTACGTGATCCTGACTCAATATCGCTACAACCCGATGCTGGCAAACCTAGCGGATACCATCCACCGGTCACAGGACCCAATCGATAATTCAGGCCTCAAGTACCGTAGCCTGCGGTTCACTCCGAAAGCCGCTCTCCGAACCGACAGCCCAGATCCGCCGACAATGGAAAAGTCGACCGACAGGTTTCTTGCCGTCGATTATCAGTTGCTGCAACAGGCTTGGCAAAATCTCGAAGCCAAAAAGCGAGCTGCGCCTCAAGGAGAAAGCGGAACCGCTTCGGTTGGCGAGTCGCTGGAAGCCGCGCGCGCCGCCGAAGTCCGGGCCAGCGTCGCCGAAGCCCAGGCTCGGGCTGCCGAAGCTCAGGCGCGCGCAGCCGAGGCCCAAGCTCGGAACACAGAGGCCTTGGCACAGGAAGTGGAAACTCTCAAGAAGCAACTGGAATCGATTCAAAAACAACTCGGCAAGCAGAATCAGCAGCAAAAATGAAGGCTGCTGGCCTAGGCTGAAGGAGTTTAGGCTGAAGGTCGGAATTCGGAGTCCAACGTTTCAAAACCTTCAGCCTTCAGTCTATCGACCTTCAACCTGAACCCCTTCGGTCTTCAGCCTTCGAACCCTTCTCGCTTGACTCGCCTACTCTGACCTGACAGTGACCAGTCGTCTATGTTAAATTCACTCCCATCGATGATTCCTTCACCAAAGTATCTGGCAGGGAAACTGTCTTATAACCGTTTGCTTCTGCCAGCCCTGCTCTGTGTAGCTGGCACCGCCTGCAGCACGACCGCCCCGACCGAAAAAATCCTCTTTGAAGACCCTCGCGGATCCGTGTCTCTGCAGACGATGTCTGACCCATCGATTCAGGCCAGTCATCCGATCAAACTGGAACCAACGCTTCTCGCCCAACTATTGACGGGCTTAGAGATTCATGAGCATGGTGTTGGGCCCCATCGTCGTGTCGTCGAAGGCTTTGCAGGACAGCCATCTACCTACCCCCTCTTCTCGGAAGATCAGATCCAGTTTCTCGTACCACTGCTTGCGGAGGGCCTACGTACGGCGACCGCCAATCAATCTGTCGAGTATCGTGTGGTGACGACGCACGAAGGTTCGAATAGATTTCAATCAACGACCACGGAGATTACCGCCGGCTCTCTCTACGTCTATGGACCACAGTTGTATGTGATTCTCTCTCAATATCGCTACAACCCGATGCGCACCAACCTGGACTTCACCGATATCCCCTACCGATCACAGGAACCACTCGATTATTCAGGCCTCCGGTACCGTACGCTGCAATTCACTCCGAAAGCCGCTCTCCGAACCGATAGCCCGAAACCGCCGACAATCAAAAAATTCACCGACAGGTTTGTTGCCTTCGATTATCAGGTACTGGACCAAGTGTCGCTAGAAACAGCTCGGGCGGCCGAAGCCAGGGCTCGCTCCAGAGAAGCCTTGGCACAGGAAATGGAAAACCTCAAACAGGAACTAGAATCCATTAAAAAACAACTCGGCAACCAGAATCAGCAGTAAAAATGAAGGTGCCGGTTGATAGGCTGAAGGGGTTCAGGCTGAAGGTTGGAATTCTGACTCCGACGTCTCAAAAGCTACAGCCCTTCCCAGCAGGGTGCTCAAAAAGACTATCCAGCAAGGCCGCAGACGAATCGAAACCGGAGGAGGTACCGACCGCACTTCGTGGAGCCGTTCGCCCGTACAAATGGATCTTGGCGAACGGAAAAACCCCTCCAGTTCTTCCCCCTCAGAGAATCTCAATCGGTACGTTGAGGATTTCGATGAGCTGAGAACGAAGCTGACGGGGCTTTTCAGCATCCTGCTAAGAGTTTCTATAGCCGTTTGTTATCGGCATCCGTCTATCCTTCCCCAAAGCTCGCTGGGTGATCTTGATCCCGATCGGCGCCTGCCGGCGCTTGTACTCGCTGCCATCCACCATCCTTATGACGCGAGCAACCGTGGCCCGGTTGTACCCTGCTTCGACAATCTCTTCAAGAGACCGGTCTTCTTCCACATAGGCTTGGAGAATGGGATCGAGTATCTCGTAGCGCGGCAGCGAGTCTTCGTCCTTTTGGTTGGGCCTCAGTTCGGCGGTCGGCGGCCGATCGAGCGTCCGTTTGGGAATTACCGGGGCTGTGCCACGGAGGTTGCGAAGCCGCGCCAGGTCATAGACCATTGTTTTTGGCACATCTTTAATCACGGCAAAGCCACCGGCCATATCGCCATATAATGTGGCATACCCCACACTCATCTCACTCTTGTTGCCGGTGGTCAGCACCAGATGGCCGAACTTATTGGAGAAGGCCATGAGGAGATTGCCCCGGATGCGGGCTTGGAGATTTTCTTCCGTCGTATCGGGCACATGCCCCTCAAATGTCTCCGCGAGCGCGCCCCGATAGCTGTCGAACAGCGTCGTGATGGGAATCGTCCGTACGGAGATCGCAAGCCGTTTTCCCAATTCGGCGACATCGTCGTAACTGTCTTGAGACGTGTAGGGCGACGGCATGAACAGCCCCCAGACATTCTCGGCGCCAAGCGCATCCACGGCGATCACGGCGGTCAAGGCCGAGTCCACTCCGCCGCTCAAGCCAATGACGGCGCGCGTAAATCCATTTTTCCTCACATAGTCGCGCACCCCCAGTGTGAGAGCCCGATAGACTTCCTCCAGAGGGTCCAACGCCACCGCCACATCGGCGACCGCGCGCGCCAGATTTGTTTGCGCGGGTGGAAGGGTCACGACAGAGATCTCCACCGCAGAGGCAGCGCGCCGCGGCAAGGGCTTTTTCCGTCCGGTTCGTCTTGTCCTTGCGACAGCTTCCATATTGAGATCGGCCACGATCAGATCCTCTTCAAAGGCTTTTCCTCGCGCAATGATCTCACCCCGGTGATCAAGAATCACACTATTTCCGTCGAAGACCAGCTCATCCTGGCCGCCGACCGCATTGGTGTACGTGAGCATGACCCCGTTTTCCCTCGCGCGGGTCGCCAACATCTGTTCTCGCACCAAACTCTTGCCCAAATGAAACGGCGAAGCATTGATGTTCACGATGACTTCGGCGCCGGCTGCCGCCTGGAAACCGGTTGGACCGTCCGGGAGCCAGACATCCTCGCAAATGTTGATTCCAACCACCGTGCCGCGCAGCCGGATGAGCGGCAGTCGCCGACCTGGATGAAAATAGCGGCTCTCGTCGAACACACCGTAGTTCGGCAAGTACCACTTGCAATAGGTCGTGACGAGCTTCTGATCTGCGATGACCGCCGCCGCATTGTAGAGTTCGTGCGCGCCGGCCTGCACCACCGACGAGCGAACTTGCTTTGGATCGACTCCATCGCTCTGGCCGACGTAGCCCACCACAGCGGCAAGACCCCGGCAGTGGCGTGCGATTTCGTGGAGGGCGCGGAGGTTGTCCGCGATAAAACGAGGCTTCAGCAAAAGATCTTCCGGCGGATAGCCGGTGATCGCCAGCTCAGGAAATGCGACCAAGTCGGCCTTCGCCTTTTTCGCTTCGCGCAGCCAGGCCGTGATCCGGCGGACATTCCCGGCGATGTCACCGACCGTCGGATTCATCTGCGCCATGGCGATACGAAAGGTGCGCATCTTGTCTGGTTGATCTAGTTTGTTTGGTTCATCTGGTTTGTCTCGTTCAACCAAATAAACCAAATAAACCAAATAAACAAGAGAAACCAGCCGGCGTGGCGCAGATCTAATACCGTCGCAGGTTCGGGACCGGAAGACTCCAAAGATTTTCCCGAACCGCCGCCCAGAGCGCCTCCAGTGTCGCCGTAAGGTCCGGCGCAGATCGAGCAACCAATTTGACCACCAGCCCCGGAGCTGCCGGGGTTGAAACCGCTCCCAGTACTAGGCCGGGACGCTGTTCCAGAATAGCAGCGAGTGCGGCGTCGAGCCGTTTCCAGACATCGGCACCGACTGCATCGCCGATGACAAAGAGCGACGCCACATAATCCCAGCTCTCGACACAGCCTACTGATTCAGTCAGTCGGTCGGGGACCACACGATACCGTTCGATAAGCGACTTCCCTGGAGACGTGCTGATGCAGATCTCATTTTCGACCGACGCGAAAGCCCAGCGCTCCTGCCTGGCAACTCTGCCGGACGCCATCGCATCCCACAGAACCACCGTCGCGCCCGGGGCAAGGTTGACGTGGATCGATTGACGGAAGCGGGCCCCGGCAAAAGGAATCATGACCTCTGGCAACCATTCCAGCCGAGCGTTTGGACCGACCGAAAGACGAATTTCTTGCAGCGCCGGCTCAGACAGGCTTCGATAGACACGATTCGCGGAAGGACTTGTCATGAGCACATGCGCGCCCGCATGAAGCCGCGTCTCCACCGATACCTGATCACCGCCGACCAAACCACCGGACGGATTCACGAGCCAGGTGTAGGCGCACCCGGTGTCATCAAGATATGAAGGAGGAAAGTGGTGCCAGGGACTCGTGCAAGCCGAGTGCGTGAGGACCGTGCGTGAGCCCGACCGCTCGAACTCATAGACCAGCGCGCCGCGCCGCCCAACGGTGTCAAACGCGGACTGGTTGGTCTGGTTTGTTTGGTTCATTTGGTTTATTTGGTTGGTCTGGTTTAACCAAATAAACGAGACAAACCAAACAGACGAAACAAACCAAATGAACAAGAAGACAGACTAATGACGATGTACACCTTGCGACAGGAGCTGCTCGACCCAAACCACGACTTGGTCAAGCCCCTGCCCTGTCTTGAGATTCGTAAAGAGGTAAGGCAGGTCGCCCCGCATTCGCTTGCTGTCCCGATCCATGACGGACAAATCGGCTCCGACATGCGGAGCGAGATCGATTTTGTTGATCACCAAGAGATCAGATCGGGTGATTCCAGGCCCACCCTTGCGTGGGATCTTATCGCCGGCTGCTACATCGATCACATAGATCACTTTGTCCGCAAGTTCCGGGCTGAATGTCGCGGCCAAATTGTCGCCTCCGCTCTCGACAAACATCAGCTCGGCGTCGGGATGGCGCTTGAGCAAATCGTCCAGCGCCTCCTGATTGTGCGAAGCGTCTTCACGGATCGCCGTATGAGGACAACCTCCGGTCTCTACGCCGAGGATGCGATCTTGAGGGAGTGCGCCCCGGCGCGTAAGAAACTCGGCATCCTCCTTGGTAAAAATGTCATTGGTGACCACCGCCAAACTCACACGATTGCGCAGACAAAGACAGAGCGCTTCGACCAGCGCGGTCTTTCCAGATCCCACCGGCCCGCCGATGCCGATGACGGGAATATGCTTCTCCCTCGCCGCTGTGACGCGGCCGTTGCCACAGAGATGTTCGTCAGACCGATGCATAGAAATGAACACCTATCGGCATATCCACTCAAGACCGAAACAACCGCGATTCCAGCCTGCTGTGCCTCATGGCGTAAATATCCTGAACCGGCGACCAAGACTGAAGCCTTTGTTGATGCGCCGCGTTGTGACTGACTCGTTCGATCACTTCGATCCAACTCTCCAATAACCACTGTCCCTCACGCTGACCGATCGGCATCAACTTCATCGCCGCCGCCACAAAACCTGTCGCGGTTTGGTAGAGGAATGCGGCAATGGTCTCTTCTTTCGACCAACCGGCCGCCGCCAGCGTGAGACCGAAACTCAAGGCCAGATGTCCTGGCGTCTGCTCAGCCTCAACCGCCGCAAGATAGTCTTCGATCAGTGACTGTCTAGCATGTTGATTCGCGGCCAACCGAATCACCTGGCGGCCCATCTGCCGGCTGGCAGTTCGTGATTCATGGCTCAGCTTCATCGCCTCCAGTTCTCGATCCGCTTTGAAGGCAATTTCCAAGCTGCCGGAAACACACGCATCATGCGCCACTCCTACCGCCACAGCCTCGCGCTCACCTATTCCGGTCGTGAGCGACTCAACCACGTATCGCGACAGCTCTTCCGCATTCCGAACCGCACCACCCTGTACCGCCGCTTCCAGCCCCGACGAAAAGGCATAGCCTCCCGACGGGAAGAAACTATCGACGAATCGCAGACCGTTCAGAAGCGATATAGTATTCATTGCATTACTCGGTGGGCTAGTCTCACAGGTCCACCCTAACGGCTAGGCTGCTCAAAACGTTGTCCAGCAAGGCCGCAGCCGAAGAAAGCCCCGGAGGCGTACCGTTTCTCACCCGCCCGCCCCGAGCTGCCAAGACAGCTCTTTCCCCGAGTGGGGTACGTTGAGGAGGCTTTCGAGGTGAGAACGCCGCTGGACAGCGTTTTCAGCAGCCGTCAGAACAGGAAATACCGTTGGGCCATTGGCAGTACGGCCATTGGATCGCATGTGAGAATTTGCCCGTCGGCTTTCACCACATAGGTCTCCGGGTCCACGTCAATGCGCGGCAACGCGTCGTTCAACTTCATATCGCGCTTACCGATGCCTCGGCATTTCTTCACCGCCGTCACACACTTTTGAAGACCGAGCGCTTTATGCACTTCGTGATCGATGGCGGCCTTAGACAGAAAGGTAAGACTGGTGGAAAACGGGGCGCGGCCAAAGCTCCCGAACATGGGCCTGGTGAAGACCGGCTGCGGCGTGGGGATCGACGCATTGGGATCTCCCATGGCAGCGGACATGGGAAACCCGCCCTTCAAGACTATTTCAGGCTTTACGCCGAAGAAGGCGGGCTTCCATACCACGAGGTCCGCCAACTTGCCGACTTCGACAGAGCCCACTTCGTGCCCGATGCCGTGTGCGATCGCCGGATTGATGGTGTACTTCGAGATATAGCGACGCACGCGGAAATTGTCGTTGGAGCCGGCCAGCTTGCCGGCCGCAGTTTGGGAAAGATATCCACGCTGCACCTTCATTTTGTGCGCGGTCTGCCAGGTGCGAATAATGACTTCACCCACGCGCCCCATCGCCTGCGAGTCGGACGACATGATGCTGATGGCTCCCATATCGTGCAGGATATCCTCCGCCGCAATGGTCTCACGGCGAATGCGCGATTCGGCAAAGGCGATGTCCTCCGGCACACGAGGATTTAAATGGTGACAGACCATGAGCATGTCGAGATGCTCGTCCATGGTGTTCACCGTAAACGGCATCGTAGGATTTGTCGACGAAGGCAACACATTGGCTTCACCACAGACCTTGATAATGTCGGGAGCGTGTCCCCCACCGGCGCCTTCCGTATGAAACGAATGGATGGTTCGCCCCTTAAACGCTTTGATCGTATCTTCGACAAACCCGGCTTCGTTCAATGTATCGGTGTGGATGGCAACTTGGACATCGAATTCTTCCGCGACATCGAGGCAGGTTGAAATCGCCGCCGGCGTGGTGCCCCAATCTTCGTGCAACTTCAGTCCTATCGCCCCAGCCTCAACTTGTTCGCGCAGGCCTTCCGGCAGCGAAGAATTCCCTTTCCCAAGAAAGCCGAGGTTGATCGGAAACCCCTCTGCTGCTTCCAACATGCGATGGATGTTCCATGCGCCAGGCGTGCAGGTCGTGGCATTAGTCCCGGTGGCTGGGCCGGTGCCACCGCCGATCAATGTTGTCAACCCGTTCGCCAAGGCTTCATTGATGATCTGCGGGCAGATGAAATGGATGTGCGTATCGATTCCACCCGCTGTAATGATCTTGCCTTCCGCCGAGAGCACTTCGGTGCAGGCGCCGACATCCATCCCTTTCGTCACGCCGTCCATCAAGTCGGGATTGCCGGCCTTGCCGATGCCGACGATGCGGCCGTCACGGATACCGATATCCGCTTTCACGATACCCCACCAATCGATGATAATCGCGTTTGTGATAACCAAATCCAGCGCGCCCTTCGCGCGGGTGGCCGCCGGCGATTGGCCCATGCCGTCGCGGATGACCTTGCCGCCTCCGAACTTGGCCTCTTCACCGGGCACCGTCAGATCTCGCGTGATCTCGATCAGCAAATCCGTATCTGCCAGGTGAATACGATCCCCCGCAGTCGGACCATACAAGTCAGCATATTGGCGTCTCGATAGCCTCATGCCTTCACTCCCTTCGGGATGAACCCCAGGTCTTTGGCCTTGGTCAGGGCTTGCTGTTTGACGTGAGGATCATCGAGCCGCCCATGCGTGAGCCCATTAATCCCATAGGCCACGCGATTGCCGCCTATCGAGACCAGCGTCACCCGCTTGTCCTCACCAGGCTCAAACCGCACCGCGGTTCCAGCCGGAACTTGCAACCGAAATCCATAGGCCCTCTCCCGATCGAACCGCAGCGCGCGATTCGCCTCGAAGAAATGACAATGCGATCCGACCTGAATCGGCCTGTCACCGGTATTCGCAACGAGGACCTCAACCGTCTGACGGTCTTTGAACGCCACAATGTCGCCCTCACCGAGGATGATTTGACCGGGAATGACGTTCACAGAAGAATCCTTCCTGGACACCTTCGTGCCGGCAACTCGTTTAGAGACCTTCTTCGCGACTCTGGCTCTTGAAGCCGATCGAGATTTGGCACCCTTCGCTTTCATGGCGCGCTCCTCACTTCCTGAGCCTCGAGTCGAACCGTTGGTACCTGCGCCCCAGATTCACCAGGGTGAAAAAAGTGGACTTGGCCTTGAACGATCACGGCATCGTCTTCATTGACAGGAGGCTTGTTCTGTATGTCGAAACAACGCTCGGCTTTTTGCACATCGAGTTCTCCGCTCTCGTCAACCAATGTGAACGTATAAGATCCATACACGATGCAACCTCTTCGGCCTCCTCCTCCACTAAAGTGTGTAGGAAGCGCTTTGAGACCTTTCACCGTTCCATGAAGCATCACCGTCTTGAGCTGGTAGGACACCACATTAAATTTCAAATCCCTGATGCTGATAGTATCGGCGGCACTCGATGACGAAACATAGAGCAACGCCAACAAGATTGAGACCGCTACCGGATGGCTGAAGGCTAAAGACCGAATCTTTCGAAACGCCGGACTCCCCACCTTCAGCCTTCGAACCTATCGAATCGGTTCATGGACCGTGACCAATTTCGTCCCATCCGGAAACGTGCCCTCGACCTGTAATTCGGGGATCATCTCCGCCACGCCCGGCATCACATCCTTCTTCTTGAGGAGCGTCGCGCCATAGGTCATGAGGGCTGACACCGAGCGCCCGTCACGAATGCCTTCCAGAATAGCCGCTGTGATAAACGCGACGGCTTCAGGATGATTCAACTTCAATCCACGCGCCTTTCGTTCCTTGGCCAAATTCGCCGCAACATAGATCAGTAGCTTCTCCTGTTCTCTCGGTGTCAGATGCATGGCCCAACCTCGTCAAGGGTCAATGGTCAATGGTCTTTCGTCAATCGATGAGAGAGCCCCGCTCTTCTAACTGGACCAGGAGCCAAATAGTAACGAGGTGGTCAGGTGACTTCAACTGCGCCCATTGAGCGAGCACGTTTTTATTGCGCGCTCTGGGAGCAGAGAAGTCATCCTGCCCACCCCCTCCTCTCCCTTCTCTTTTCTATTCTCTCATAAGAACGGAAAGTGGTATGCGCGGGACGGCTAGGTTGGGCTCTACTGCGCGCATGGAACGAGCACATTCTTATCGTGCGCGTTCCGCGAGCAAGGAGACCCGTCTGACTACCCCACCTCTTCGCTACACCGTCAAATACTGCTTCACCTGCTCCGCGGTCAACTCATTACTCTTGCCCGACACCACCACCGCCCCTTTGGCCATCACCACATATTTCTCCGCCAAGCGCGCGGCAAAGTGGAGCCCCTGTTCGACCAACAAAATGGCAAACCGGCGCTGCTGTTTGAATCCAATGATGACATCTTCGATTTGGTCTACGATCGAGGGTTGAATGCCTTCAGTCGGCTCATCGAGCAGAAGCAGCTTGGGATTCGACAAGATCGCGCGGCCGATCGCCAACTGCTGCTGTTCGCCGCCGCTCAGGACACCGCCCGGGCGATTGAGAATTTGCGTGAGCTTGGGAAAGAGGTGGTAGACTTCGTCGAACGCGGTCTTCTCGACCGTCCCATTCGGCTTGTCCGACCTCGCCCAGAAGCCGAGCAGCAAATTCTCACGAACCGTCAGATGAGGAAGGATCTCCCGGCCCTGCGGCACGCAAGCCAGCCCGCTGCGCGCTCGCTGGTCGGTCGGCGCCTTCGTGACATCCTTCCCATCGAACATCATCCGCCCCGATCTCGCAGGCAGAAGACCTGTCAGTACTTTGAGCGTAGTCGTCTTCCCGACTCCGTTGCGGCCCATCAGGCACACGACCTCTCCGGAATCGATCGTAAAAGACACATCCCGAAGAATGTGGCTTTCACCGTAGTAGGCATTGATCTTGTCAAGCTGCAGCATTTTATTGTTTGGTTCAATCGCGCAGGATGTTCAAACGGGATTCCAGCAAGGCCGCAGGCGAGAGAAGACCGGAGGCGTACCCTCTGGGGTACGTTGAGGATCTTGTCGAGCCGAGAACGACGCTGGGAGCACGTTTCAACATCCTGCTAGTGAGCCACTTTTTGGCGGCCCAGATATATCTCTCGTACGCGATCGTCTGCCTGCACCTTCTCGACGGTGCCTTCACAAATGACGGTACCTTCATGCAAGACCGTCACAATACGGGCGATCTGCCGAACGAACTCCATGTCGTGCTCAATGACGATAATCGCGTGTTTCTCCGCCAACGATTGGAGCAATTGCCCCGTCTGCTCCGTTTCCTTGTCCGTCATCCCCGCGACTGGCTCGTCGACGAGGAGCAACGAAGGATCTTGCAAGATCACCATGCCGATTTCGAGCCATTGTTTTTGACCATGCGACAGCGACCCGGCTCTGGTATGCGCATACTCTTTCAGGCCGATCGTTTCAAGATTTTCCTCGATCCTGGCCCTTTCCTCTGCCGTCGACTTCCCGAACAACGTCGAGAAGACCCCTTTACTGCTCCGTTTCAACGACAAGTCGAGGTTTTCCCAGACGGTCAGATTTCCATAGATAGACGGCGCTTGGAACTTTCGCCCGATGCCGAGCTTCACGATTTCATCCGCATGTTTCCCGATCAGTTCCTTATCTTGGCCAAAGACGACACGGCCGGCAGCCGGTTTCGTCTTCCCGCAAATCACATCCAACAGCGTCGTCTTTCCCGCCCCGTTCGGCCCGATGACGACGCGCAATTCCTTGTAGTCAACCATGAAGGTCAAATGGTTCAACGCTTTGAAGCCATCGTAATCGACGGTCACGCCATCGAGATAGATGATGGAATTTTGAAAGGAGCTATGCTCGGCCATCTCAGCGCTTCCCCTCCGATACGGCCACTTTCCGATCCGGCACAGCCGGTTTTCCCTCAACGGCTTTCCGCTGGGTCAGTAGACTCTTTCCCTTTCGCATCATGCCGACCAACCCATCGGGGAACAACAACACCACCAGCACGAACAGTCCTCCGAGGATGAAGGGCCAGAGTTCAGGAAAGTAATTGGTCAGCACACTGCGGCCATAGTTCACGCTCACAGCCCCCAGCACCGCGCCTGCCAAACTTCCACGGCCACCCACGGCTACCCAAATGACCATTTCAAGGGACGGCAGCACCCCGATCTGAGCCGGCGTGATGATGCCGACCTGAGGGGCATACAGCAACCCGGCTAGTCCAGCCAGGCCCGCGGACACGACAAAGACGAACAGTTTGTAGTTGGGCGGCGTATAGCCGGAAAAGACGACGCGCTTCTCACTGTCCCGCACAGCGACCAGCACCCGGCCGGCCCGTGAACGAATGATCCACTGGCACAAGAGATAGGCCGCGCCGAGACAGAGCACGGTGATGATATACAGTACCCGCTGCGTACCGGGTTCGGAGAGCCGATACCCGATCACCTGCTTGAAATCGGTCAATCCATTCGTGCCGCCGAGATTCGTATCGTTCCGGTTAAAGACCAGCCAGGCGGCGAGAGCCAGCGCCTGCGTAATGATCGCAAAATAGACGCCTTTGATGCGGCTTCGGAAAGCGAAAAATCCGAACACTAACGCGAATAACATCGGCACGAGGATCGCTCCGATAATCGCAACCGGAAAACTGTAGAACGGCTTCCAGAAGAGCGGCAGCTCTTTGACCTGGTTCCACACCATGAAGTCCGGCAGATCGCTGCCATATACGCTTTCTTTTCCGATCGTGAGCATGAGGTGCATGCCCATGCAGTAGGCGCCCAATCCGAAAAATACTCCCTGCCCCAAGCTCAAGATGCCGGTGTAGCCCCAGATGAGATCGAGCCCTAGCGCCAGAATCGCAAACGCGAGAAATTTCCCGAACCGGTTCAGACTGAAATCAGAGAGGTGAAACCAGGAATCTTCCGGCGGCAAGAGGTTCAAGAGCGGCATGACCACGAGCAAAATGGCGCCTACGACCGCGAAGCCTAAACCTCCACCACGATTCGTGTCTGCTGTTCCGTCACTCATGGTCTTCTCTGTTCTCTGCTGGGGACAGGCACCCTTCTTCTTGGTGCCTGTCCCCGTCCGAGGAGCGGGACAGGCACCGCCGCGGCTCGACTGCCTTCGACAGGCTCAGGCCTCGAGCTTGCCGAGAGGAGCTCGCCGGAGTCAGACAACGGAGCCAGTCCCTTACGTTCAATCGGCATCCCGCCCTTTCATGGCAAACAATCCCGACGGCCGCCACTGCAAGAACAGAATCACCATCACGAGGATCAACACCTTGCCGTACACAGCGCCTAAACCAGGCTCGATCAATTTGTTCAGGCCGCCGATTCCCAGCGAGGCCACGATCGTGCCCGCCAGCTTCCCAACCCCGCCAGTGACCACCACCATAAAGGCATCGACGATATAGTTCTGACCGAGGCCCGGGTCGACGTTCCCCACCATCGTGAGCGCCCAGCCCGCGATGCCCGCCAGCCCCGACCCGAAAGCAAAGGTATAGGAGTCAACTTTTCTGGTTGGAATGCCGAGACAGGCGCTCATATTTCGATTTTGAGTCACCGCCCTCACGCGTAACCCGAGATTCGATTTAAAGAGCGCGAAGTAAATCCCCAGCACGCAGACGATCGAGAGCGCGATGATGAAGATTCGATTATACGGCAGATAGACCCCGACCATCACTTGCGCGCCGCCTCTGAGCGGCCCTGGCGCAACCACGGCGGTGAGGTCGCCGAAATAGACACGGGCCGCCTGCATGAGGACCAAACTCACTCCCCAGGTCGCCAACATGGTTTCAAGCGGACGCCCATAGAGAAACCGGATGACCGTCGCCTCCAGCAGGAATCCGGAACCGGCAGCCGCAAGGAAGGCAACCGGCAATGCCACAGGAAAATACCAGTCGAACACATCGGACGAAAACCAGGCTGTGAAACATTGCTGCGTAACAAACGTCGCATAGGCGCCGACCATCATCAGCTCGCCGTGAGCCATATTGATGACACCCATCAAGCCGAACACGATCGCCAGGCCCAACGACATGATCAGTAGAATCGAACTAAGGCTGATTCCGCGGAAGATCGTTTCAATCGCATTCGCCCAATCGCCCCAGGTATCGATGCGATCGATCGCGGCATCGGCAACCTTCGCCACCGCCTTCTGCGATTCAGTCGCCTCAGTGCCGGTGCCGGCCTCGACCAGCGCTTTCAGGGCCGGCACCGCATTCCCACTGCGGAGTTCGCCGAGCTTCTCCGCTGCAGCGATTTTGATCGATGTATCGTCCGACGCGAGCTTGAGCAACGCTGAAGACTCTTCCATCGTATAGCGCACCCACTTGTTCGGCTCGTTCACCATGGCGGCATCCAGCCACGGGATCGCCGAAGGATTACCGGATGAGCCGAGATCCGTCGCCGCCGACCGGCGAACGTCGCTGTCGAGGCTGGCGAGTTTCGCTCGATTCTTGAGGAGATCCATAAGCGGCTTGATGACCTGCCGGATACTGCGGTCTGCATTGGCCCGGATCGCTTCCAGCCGGGGAACCAGGCTGACATCTCCCTGGTCGATCAGCACACGAATGGCTGCGTCACGGAGGGATTCATCTTCACTGGTGATCTGGATGAGGGCTTGCTCTACTGGGGAAACCTGAGAAGCGGCAACAGACTCCTCCGCTGCGAGCATCCAGCTTGGTCCGGAGAACAGGATTAGTCCCACAACACCTAGTGCTATGCCGGTGCGCCCTAGAGAAATGGTCATGATCGTGAACTGCCCTTTCACAAGACACACGAATGACGCAGACCTCTCGTCCCGTCAACCGAACTTCTCGCACATGTTAGAGGGAGCTACTGGGTAACCCCCTCTAACATGACGGATTATTTTTGATAGGTACCTTGATGACCGACCCAGTCGCAGCCCTTGTCCGGATTCGTATATTCACTCCAGGGTTCCGGCTTCACCAGTCCCTTCGAACGGGAGACGACCTTGAACTGCCCATCCGCCAAAATTTCGCCGATGAGCACCGGCCGATAGGTGTGGTGATTGGCGGCATCCATCATGATCTCGCCGCCCGGCGCCAGGAACTTGCTCCCATAGACCGCCTTTCGCACCGGATCGACATCGGTCGTTCCGGCCTTTTCGACGGCTTGCTTCCAGATATACACACCAAAATAGGCGGCCTCGATCGGATCGTCTGTGACCCGCTTGTCGCCGTCCGGAAGGTTGTTCTTTTTGCAGTACGCCTTGAAATTCGCCACAAACTGCTTGTTCTGCGGGGTATCGACGCTTTGATAATAATTCCACGCGGCCAGATGCCCGACCAGCGCGGACGTGTCCATTCCACGCAACTCATCTTCTGCCACGCTGAAGGCCATGATCGGGGCGTCTTCGGCCCGCAACCCTTGGTTCGCAAACTCTTTGTAGAACGGCACGTTGCTGTCGCCATTGATCGTGCTGATCACGGCGGCTCCTCCACCGGCTGCGAACTTCTTCAGTTTGCCGCAGATGGTTTGGTAGTCCTGATGGTGGAACGGCGTGTATTCTTCCATGATCTTGTCAGCCGGAACTTTCTTCGCCAGGAGCATCGCCCTGAGAATTTTGTTCGTGGTGCGGGGATAGACGTAATCGGTCCCGAGCAGATAGAACTTCGTGAACCCGCCGCCTTCTTTGCTCATCAGATAATCCACCGCAGGCACGGCCTGCTGATTCGGGGCGGCACCGGTGTAGAACACGTTGCGCGAACATTCTTCTCCCTCATACTGTACGGGATAGAAGAGCAACCCGTTGTTCTTCTCGAAGACCGGCAAGACCGACTTACGACTGACTGATGTCCAGCAACCGAAGACGACCGACACCTTATCTTGCAGCAGTAGCTGCTTGGCCTTTTCAGCGAAGAGATCCCAATTCGAAGCCGGATCGACGACGACCGGCTTGATCATCCGGCCCATCACCCCGCCTTTGGCGTTGATTTCTTCGACTGCCATCATGACGGTGTCCCGCAGCGATACTTCGCTGATCGCCATGGTGCCGCTGAGCGAATGCAGGATACCGATCTTGATCGGCTCCTTGTCCGCCGCATAAGACAGTGCCCAGTTGCCCAAGTTACCCAGCAAAGCGGCAACCCCTATGCCGGCCGCTACCTTGCCTCCCTTTACCAGAAGCTCACGCCGCGAGGGCCCCGCCTCAGGGGCAGCATCCGTGCCCGGCTCGACCGGGTTTTTCTCGTCGGGTTTGTTCGTTGCCATGGTCGGACTCCTTTCACTCACCGGTAGATGTTGTGTCAGATCGACCGAACGAAAACGTCGCTAGAGAATTTCTCTAACCCACCCCACTGGCCTTAATACTGCAACTGCAAGGCCACATGGAAAGAATCTTGATGCGGAGCACCGATACCAGTCGGATTAAAACCAGTTTGCGCAGGACCACCAGTGGGGGCAATGTTGCCATGTCGCCACCACGTCGAGATGCGTGCATTGTGACCGGCAATGACGTAGTTCACACCGGCTTCAAACTCATCGAGTGCACTGGCATGCACACTATTCACGAAGGTATATCTCCCATAGGGCTGAAATCTCCCGATCCCGACCTCCTGTGGAAACAGATACATTGCGTACCCGGTGAAGGATGTCCCGCTAAATATAGGGAAGAAGGTGGAGAATGGATTCGAACCAGGACCAAGACCACCAGGAGTACTTGCATCCGAAAAGGACGCGAGGTTGCCCGCCCAGTACCGTTTGTATTCTGCGTTGAACGTGAACACACCCTTGTCCGAGAAGACTTTCTCAAACAAGATATCGCTCACAAAAGCTCCGAATGGAGCTGGATTTAACGCTGAACCGGCTGCGGCATTCTGGTATTCTCCCCCTACCGCAAGCGCGAGAATATCCCCGGCAGTCCCGTAGTAGGTACCGCTGGTATAGTAGCCAGGATTCTTCTCTTCGTTCAGCAGATTCCAGGTGAGACGTCCTGCGTACTTCAGGCTGTTTCGTTGATTAGGTCCACCGGGGAGGCTAGCCAGGTTTGACTGTGTTCCCGTGTACACCCCCGCGACATATTGTAAATGTGTGCCGCCCGGATGGATTCTTCCAAAGAAGGCCACACCGTTATCGCGGCCATACATTCCGGCCCCACCTGCGCCAAAATTCGTACTGAAGTCAGCCGGGTTCAGCGGAGTCCTAAAACCATCGTAGACCGCATGGTAGAATGGACCATTCAATTCGCCTCTCTCAGTCGGCACCAACATGCGTCCGAACCAGACATTCACTAGCTCGTCGATCTCGAACTTCCCGATCGCATCGAGCAGTCCCATATTGGAATTACTCCCAAATGTATTTGAATTCGGCCCACCCGCAAGTTGCCCGGAACGGGGACAGTTAAAACATTCTGTGTTGAACTCGAACCCGACGTACTTGTGGATCTTCCCGTTGATATAAATACGAGCGTTATCGACGCCGAAACTGTTGCTCCATTGTCCACCGCCTCCCGAGCCATCTTCTTTCATACTGAAACTAGTACGGGTTCCCATTCCGACGGAGATCCACTTGTCGTCATCGACCTTGATCGTGCCGCCTGCGTACACGCTGGGGACAGTAGCTACCATCCCGGCCACCAGCGCCATAGCGGCCCCGGCCACCACAAACATTTTCCACCGTCTCTGTTGATTGACCTTCATAAGTAACAGCCTCCCATGCCCTGTTGATGATGCCGTTGCTCACTCTCTTTGGCTCTCTCACCTCGACGGCATCGTCGCTGCGCACGCCATTGTGCGCACCCTTGAGCCCCTCGCCACCCAATCGCCTCTCGGATGAATGGCTGGATCCTATACGCTGAGTGAAACGATAATCACACTAGGCATCTCCCTAGGAACGTGGGGGAATCTCCCTGGGCAGGATACCGGCGCGATGAGCGGGATGCGCGAGAAACGCGCGACAGAAGAGCGAGGGGACAGGCACTGCCGCGGCTCGACTGCCTTCGACAGGCTCAGGCCTCGAGCTTGCCGAGAGGAGCTCGCCGAAGTCAGACGGCAGAGCCAGTCCCCTTTAATCCGATGTAAGAAGACCGTGGACGAGGGCGTACTTTGTGAGCTCCGCTGTGGTGTGAAGATCAAGTAGCGTCATGATCTGTGATTTATGAAACTCGACGGTCTTCGGTGAGAGGCTGAGAGCCGACGCAATCTCCTTGACCGTCTTCCCTTCTGCCACGAGTTGTAACACTTCTCGCTGGCGCGCCGTCAAAGACTTGCCCGTAAGAACCGCTGGCATCCTCCCTGAGATAGCAGATTCCACCAGGCCTTTCGCGACCAGGGGGGTGACATAACACTGTCCTGCCATGACTGATTGGATGGCTTGGAGTAACTCTGAACCGGCGGATCGTTTGAGCAGATAGCCGGAGGCGCCGGCCTTGAAGGCTTCATTCACGTATGCCTGATCAGCATGCATCGTCACGAAAATCAGTTTGGTCTGAGGCAACACCTTCTTCAACTTCCTGGCGGCATCGACCCCATTGAGCTGCGGCATCGAGATATCGAGCGTGACGATGTCAGGTTGTAGTTCCTGAGCCATTCGAAGCAGCGTACGGCCATCCTCCGCCGCACCGACAATCTCACACCAATCCTCCAACAGTTTCCGGAATCCGTCCAGCACCAGGGTATGGTCGTCACCCAACAGAACCCGAGGCTTGCTCATACCGCCCCCTCTGAAACGAGCACCACCACCTGCACCCTCGTTCCCTTTCCCACTGCAGACACGACTTGCAAATCCCCGTGGACCAGGGCGACTCTCTCTTTCATGCCGAGCAACCCCAGCCCATGCGATCCGTTTCTGGGTTGTTCGGAGTCGAATCCCACTCCATTATCTGTGATCGTCACTACCAGCTCGGATTGAGCCCCGGTCAGCTCCACATCGACTCGAGACGCCTCTGCATGGCGAACCACGTTGTTGAGGCTTTCTTGGGTTACGCGATAGAGACAGGTCGCAATCTCCTGAGGGACGGCTGCGGGGATATTCTTGTGTCTAAAGCTCCCTCGGATCTGGCTTCGAGCTGTGAAGTCGTCCACCAACCGCTGCAGAGCGATCGGAAGGCCAAGGTCATCGAGAATGGAGGGATGAAGCTGATAGGCCAAGTGCCGCACCACATCGGACAACTCTACGACCCGCTCTTGTATTTCTTGGACAGTCCGGCCCATGCGGCCTGGTGGGACATTGAGCTGCCGTCCTACCGCTTCAATATCCATGGCGAGCAGCGCGAGCCGCTGATTGATGTCGTCGTGCAAATCACGAGAGATACGCCGCCGCTCATCCTCCTGCACACGCAACAGTTGGAATGCCAACTTCTGCAGCGCTTGCCGGCTCTGTTCGAGCGACACCTCGGTCTGCATCCGTTCCGCCACTTCAGCGACCAATGATTCGTTGACGGAGGCCAGCTCCTGTGTTCGGTCTCGCACACGCCTATCCAAAGCCTCGTTGAGCCGTTGCAGTTCCTCTTGGTGCATGAGACCCTGCTGCTCCGTCTGCTTCCGCACCGAGATATCCCGCACAAACGCGCTGAATGTGTAGACTCCTCCCTGGCCCAAGGACGGCGAGATCGCCAGCTCTATCGGAATCTCGTGTCCATCTTGATGGTAGCCTGTGATTTCAACCCTGGTGTTCAGCATCGGACCCTCGCCGGTTGCGAGAAAGTGCCGCAATCCTCGTTCATGGGCTTCTCGATTTTGTGGCGGGACAATGGTGGCGGAGAGGAGTCGCCCCACGGCCTCTTGACGGCGCCAACCGAATATCAGTTCGGCTTGGGCATTCCAGTCGGTAATGACTCCAGCCGCATCCATTCCGATGAAGCCATCGAGCGCCATCTCGACGATGCGCCGCGTGTGCGCCTCGCTCTTGCGCAGCGACGCTTCAGCTTCTCTGGCAAGCGCGCGCTCCTGCTGCGCTCGCCGATATTCCCTCCGTACGCGTGTCACGGTCCACACCAAGAATGCAAACGTCGGTATCACCACGGCGCCGCCGGCCAAGCCAAGGTTCCAGAGGACTTCTCGAATCGGCGCCAGCACGTCGCTCCGATCCATGCGCATCAGCACCGTCCAACGCATACCGTCAAAACCGCCATGAGCTCGAGTCTTGGCATAGCCGGTGATGACCGGCACATGGCGACGCTTGTGCTCCTCCTCGACATAACTGGACGGGGACGACTCGCTCAGCAGCGCCGACGGGAGACCGAGCTGTTTGAGATTGACATGGCCCTTATGGTGAAGATCCGAATCGATGAAGGCCACTCCCTCCTCTATCAGAAACTGGTATTCCAGCGCTCCCCAAAATCCCCTCCGCTGCCGGAACGCCAGAAGGGTTCCCGTCATGACATTTTCCAGCCCAGAAATCCCCACCCGCGTCGTGACGACTCCCAAGAATTCCCCGCGCGGTCCGGTGATGGGAGCCGTCACAGCTATGGCGTCAGGGCCTCCCATCACTGCGAATGGCTCTACGTCCCCCAGATGGACCGCTTGCCCGTTACGCACGGCCTGAAACCATGGTTCCGCGCTGTAGTTCCGCCCCACCGTGGCCGGATCCGTGGCGATCACGATTTCCCCACGCGCATTCGTGGCGCCGATCCATAAGTAATCCGGGTATGCGGTCTTCACCACATTAATATAGGCCAACTGAAATTCCCGATCTTGTGACTGCACGCTGAACGTCCGTGACATCATCAACACATCGCCATACCGTTCACTGAGAAATCGGTCCAGCTTGTCAGAGACTTCAGCCGCTGTCAGGGCCAGCGTTTCGCCTGCGGTCGCAACCATGCGGGTTTCGACATAGCGAAACGCGATTGTCCCGATGCTCAGCGTGGCGATAGTCAGCACGCCAAGAAGAACCGGCAGCCAGGAATAGGGGCGGGGAGCCGTGCCTTCAGGCATGGTCATTTATCCCTTTCGCCTCGTTGCTGCATCGCATCAATGATGATCAGACCCTTCACCGGCCTGCGTTAATGAGGATCCGGCATCGCAGTACGGTGCGTACTCACATTCATGCCTGTGAACACACATTCGATTCCATGCGCTCGACGTATCGCGGAGCGTTTTGCTGCGGCAGGAGAAAAGGTCATGCTGGTCATTCTGTCTGTGCCGACAGGACGCCGTTGTCCTTTTCTTATATTCCGGCTGAATCGATGGACGTCGTTGTCCATTACTCAACCTGCATAGTTGGGGTGTTGATTCTCGGAGTCTATTGCGCTCCTGTCAAGTGGCAGGATCTTTTCTCATTCTTATCCGGTGTTCTCTCCATTTCGGTTGTGCTAGACTGCCCCGGCATACAGGGTGCGAATCGACTATGGCCTATTATCCACGGCATGCTCTTCTCCTGCTGACCGGAATCACTCTGGCCTTGTCTGCCTGCGCAACAGGACCGGACCTGGACTTAACGGTCCATGAATCGGATCGAGGCGCGGTGTATGTGGAACGGATTCCCGATCGTTCGTTCCAAGCCGCTCATCCCATTACTTTATCGGCAGATACAATGGCTCGCGTCCTTCGTGGGATCGTCGTTCAGGATGGCCGAGGGGTCTTGGGAAAGCTGGCCGCCGACGCCGCCAAACCGGAGGCCGTTCGAGCGTTTGGGAACGAGGACGTCGAGTACCTGGCGCCGCTCCTGATCGAGGGACTCACCAGAGCTGCATCGGACCAGCAGGTTGGATTCCACGTCATCCATATCGCTACGCCACCCCCTTCGCAAGTCGGCGGGCTGACCTTCTGCTTATCTGACATCCGTTCCCCCGGGGTCTGTGATTCAGACAAACCTAATGGGGGAACATTCATGGAAGTGACGGGAGGTTCGCTCTATGCCCATGAGCGATCGCTCTATCTGACCTTGACCGAGTATCGCCACCGGACCGAACGAACCGAATCGAATATCACGGCTAATCGAAAAATTCTCACCCCGGCAGGATTGGCCAACCGCACGGTGCACTTCGTCCCGGAATCCGCCAAGCGCCCCGATAGCTATCGAACCGCGCGCTCAACCGACGCCACGCTGGTCATCGACTACGGCCTGCTTGCCACAATGCCTGCTGCGTCGGACATGCGATCGACGACTGCTCAATCACCAACGCCTACGAAGGGGACATCTACTCAACGAGATGCCGACATGGACGAACTTCGGAAGGAGATGAAGGAAATCAAGAAGAAACTGGCGGAACAAGAAGAGGAGCGAACAAGATCTACCCCCTCATCATCCAAGAGTCCAACGCCTCGATCGACTCCATAGGCTGCTGGCGCCGGATGATCTCAATGGCAGACAGAACCTATCCCCGATGTTTCTCAACTCGTTGATCGAGCTCTCCAGCTAAAAGCACCGCCTCAGCTATCTCGCGCATCGATTTCCTAAAATCCATGCTTTGCCGTTGAATAAGTTTGAATGCTTCTTCTTCGGTCAGCTTCTTCGAGCGCATCAGGTATCCCTTGGCCCGTTCCATGAGCTTCCGCACCGCCAAGGCTTCCTGCATCTCATGAGACTTCTCGATCAAGGTCGTATGCTCGATGGCGACGGCGGCCTGATTGGCGATCGCCTGGAGCAACTTGACCTCTTCGCTGGTGAATACGTGCGGAGCGGACGTATAGCTATTGATCACGCCAAGCGCCTTATCCCGCACCATCATCGGCACCGAAAGCAAGGAGCACAGCCCTTCCCTCTTGGCCATCTCCGGATACATATAGTCTCGTTCTGTGGACACGTCGAGCACGATAATCGGCCGGCGCTCTTTCACCGCGCGGCCGATGATACTTTGCCCGACTTTCAAGTTTGGCTTGCGGCGATATTGTTCGCTGAGACTTTGTGTCGCCGCGATGCGCAGTTCCCCGCTGGCTTCCTCCAAGAGCATAATCGAGCAGATCTTGGAGTTCATCATTTGCGCAGTCATCGTCACCAGAAGCTCCAGCACATCTTTGATCAGCCGATTGGACGCCACTGTTTCTGAAACCTGCGACAGCGTTTCAACTTGCAAGGCTTTGCGTTGCATTTGATCGTAGAGCCGCGCATTCTCGATCGCTCCGCCTACTTGATTGGCAATCGTCGAGAGGAGGGCGATTTCATCTGGCTGATAGCGCTTTGGGCGCTTGTGCTGGACATTGATCACACCGACCATTTCTTTCTTGGCCATGATCGGCACGGAAACGAAGGCTTGATAGCGGTCTTCCGGAAGGTTATGAAAGAACTTGAACCGTGGATCGTCGTTCGCATTACTGGGAATCACAACGCGCATCCGTTCTTGAGCGACCCACCCGGTGATGCCTTCTCCCAAACCGATCGTGATGCGGCCAATCAGTTTTGGATGAGGGTTTTTCGAAGCTCGAAGAATGAGTTCGTCTTGGCTGTCCGACAAGAGATAGAGAAGGCAGGCATCCGCCTTCGTGACCTCGACGACGACTTCGACGATATGCTTGAGAATCGCTTCGAGATCCAGTTGGTTGCTGATCGACGCAGAGATCCGGTGGAGCACATCGACTTCGCGTGTCTTCTCTCTCAATGCCTGTTGGAGGTGAGCCACCGATGGCGTACGTTTGGTTATCATAGAAGTCTACCTTCGCGCATAAGCCTTTCGACGAACAGAATCTTTGCTTGTCCGACGGTTATTCGGCGCACTGCTCCGACGGCTGTGCGTTTGTTGAAACCACGTGGCGCAAACCCGCTGCTCGATCGGTCGAATGACCACTTCTCCGATCCGCACTGGCCATACCCCGACAACCTGCCCTCCGACCACCTTCTTATCATGTTGCATGGCGCCCCAGAGGGATGTAAAGGATGTCTGTACAGCCTGGTCGCGCAACCCGGCACGCTGTACCAGACTTCTGATCCGCGCGACAACTTCTCGCCCGCAGAGACCCATGTGACAAGCCAACTCCGCTTCTTGCACTAATCCAATCCCAACCGCTTCGCCATGAATCAATCCGCGGTAGCCTGAGAGCGACTCCAGTGCATGTCCGATCGTGTGGCCGTAATTGAGAATGCGCCGGCGGTCCGCCTCCCGCTCGTCTGCGCCGACCACCTGCGCTTTGATCTCGCAGGACCGCTTGATTGCGTGCAGCACCGGCGCTTCGCCGAGTTTCAACAGCGCAGGAATCTCTTGTTCCAAAAAGGCGAAGAACTCCTCGTCGGCGATAACGCCATATTTGATCACTTCGGCTAAACCGGCAATCCATTCTCGGCGCGGCAGGGTGCGTAGTGTGAGGGGATCGATCAATACCACGCGCGGCTGGTGAAACGCCCCGATGAGATTCTTTCCCAACCGGTGATCCACGCCGGTCTTGCCCCCGACACTGGAATCGACCTGAGATACAAGGGTAGTCGGCACTTGTACAAATGGCATTCCTCGTTGATAGATTGCGGCGGCAAAGCCGGTAATATCACCGATCACTCCGCCACCCAAGGCTAACAACAGGGACTGACGTTCAAACTTCTGCCTGGCTAACACATCGAGGATCTTGGCGATTGTGCCGAGTGTTTTTGTCCGCTCTCCCGGCGGCAAAACAATCGGAGTCGGGTCATATCCTGCCTTGCACAGGGAGCGGAGAACCTCTTGAAGATACCGGCTTGCGACATGCCGATCGGTCACAACCCCAATTTTTGGAGAAGCGGTAAAGGCTCCGAGTCTGGCGCCCACTGATGCAAGCAACCCAGGGTGAAGGACGATGTCGTAGCTTCGCTCTGGCAAGGTCACCGAAACAATCTGTTCTTCCACACCGGCTATGCTCAACGACGGTCTCTCCTGACTCGATATACCAGGCGCCCATCCGAAGTCTTCTTGGATAGGATGGCCTGAACTCATGAACCGCTTCGCCGGCGGCGATGATGGATTGAGAAGACTGACATCGGATGGGAATGGTACCACAACGGTCGGAAAACTAGAAGGTTTTCAGACGTCCAGCCCACAGAAGATTGTGTTTCACAGCCTCAGAAACACCTGCTTTAGATTGACCGAGGCTCCCTGCGAGCTGAGGGATACTGCAAACTGATTATGTTAGAAATACGCAGAGGACGGGAAGGTATGCGTTGGGAGGTCGAGATGCCGCATCAACCGTGAAAACGCAACGCCATTTGAGTTCCCCATCAATGAAGAACTCGAATGTTCGCTTCTAACAGATTACGAGAAACGATATGGGCAGGCCGCGATTCCGTGGTTCGCATGAATGGCAACACAGGAGAACAGCCTGCAAGATAGTCGAGCAAGATCGACTGGACAGACGGCACGACGCTCAATCCAATTTGTCCGCATCGCCCGCCCGCACATATCTCGCGCTTGACCGCCATGCTCTCGCTGACCCTGGCGGACTTTTTCAGCATCCTGCTAGCTAGTCTTGACAATAGTGGGCGTCAAGAAGATGAGCAGCTCTTGCTTTGCGACAGTCTCGGACTTCTGCTTGAAGAGCCATCCCAAAACAGGCACGCGAGAGAGATAGGGGATACCGGTCACGTTGTTGCTCTGAGAATCGACAAAGACTCCGCCGATTACCATGGTCTCGCCGTCGCGGACATTGATCTGGGTATTGGCTTCTTTGCGATCGATGCTTGGGCCAGCGGGATTGCTTCGTGCACCGACTGAGTTCTTGGTTGCGCGAACCTTCATCATAATCAGCTTACCGACTTCCTTAGGATCTCGCGAGGTAATCTGGGGAGTCACATTCAGTTCCAAGTTCGCATCCACAAAGGTCGTCTGAGTCCCCTGGAGGGAGGTTGTCTGGAACGGGATCGACTCCCCTTGTGAGATCTTGGCCTCTCGCTTGTCCAAGGTCGTAACCTTCGGCGAGGCTATGACTTTAGTCAGGCCGAGTAACTCCCCTGCCGACAACCGTACATCCAACAGCGCTCCATCGGTTTTCCCAATCGTGAATCCAACGCCAGGAGTCGATACCAAGCCACCGACTGTGGCAGGAAGATTAACCAGAAAATTCGATGTTTGAGCCCCAAATGGTCCGGTATTGCCCGTCCGAAAGTTCGCCACAGCATTAGACCCGAGGTGGTTCACATTCTGGATACCCCATTGAACTCCAAGCGAACGAGAATAGGTCGTATCAGCCTGCACAATCCTGGCTTCAATTTGAACTTGCGGCACTTCGAGATCGAGCCCATCTACCAACTGCTTCATCACGGCAACCTTACTCTCCGTATCCCGGACGATTAGGGCATTGCTTCCCGGACTCATTTGTATCAACCCTCTCGGACTCACGTACTGCCGTAGAGAGGTCATGAGTTCCATCACTTGCAGGTTTCTAATGTAGAATACCCGGTCGACCAATTCTTCTGCTCTCACCTTGGCATCCTTCGCCTGCGCTGCTTCAGTCTCCTGTTTAGCGATGTTCGCCAGCGAGTCGATCCACAGGATATTGCCCTGTCTGGTCTTGCCCAACCCATTCATTTTCAAAATCATGTCGAGCGCTTGATCCCAGGGCACACTCACGAGCTTCATCGTGACCTTGCCCTTGACCCCTTCACCGACGACCATGTTAAAGCCGCTTACTTCGGCAATGAGGCGCAGCACGTTGCTGATGTCGGCCTGCTGGAAATCGAGCGAAATGCGACGGCCGACATAATGCGTTTCCCCAACAACCAAATCTTCCTTCGGCAAGCTTTTCTCGCCATTATCCGGCTCGGGGGTCATCAGAACAGGTTGCACGTGAAAGTTCGTCGAAGACCGATGAACCGCCGCCGTGGCCCGTCTGGCTACCCGAGAGGTGATATCGGCCTGGACCGGCAACATAATAGAATTCTCTGGCTGTATGATTTTGACCGCCTCGCCGCGATGCGAGTCTGTATCTATGCCCACCTCCGTACCTGCGCCTTTTCGAAGCGTCACAGCGAGATTAGTGCCCTGCGGTTCGACAGCGTAGGTCGCCGAACCTGCCACATCCAATACCACCCGCACTCTATCGACATGATAACCCAGGCGCACTTGCTTCAACATCTGGTGATTGACCACTATGACCGGCTCGTGTATGGCGGAAGCCACGCCGGGAATGTCGATCATGATGCGCCGCTCATCAAGGCGTGTCACCTCGTGGGCCAGCCTGCCATCACCCGAGATGACGACACGGATATCATCCATGCCTCGCTGGACATCTACGCGAGTCATGGTCTGCGCCTGCTTTTCCTTGATGATTGAAGGCGGGCTTGTGTCGATCATGGGAATGTCGGTTGATGCCCCTACCGGCTGCAGGGCCATTGGGACAGTAAGCGCTCCCACTGCGGAGAGCATGCGAACGAATGCTGTGGTTGTCGTAGTTAGCTTAGGTGTCATTCTGCGCCCTCTTTCGGGTGAAGGAGCTTGACATATTCCCGCTCCTGTTTGCTTCCATACACATCCGTAAACCGCTCTTGCACCACAATACCCTTCTCCGTCACGGCGCTTACCACGCCATTGTTGGGGCCGACTCGCGTTCCTCGACGCACCGTATAGCCATTTCCATCCGGAGTCTGAACCATGGCCGTATAGCCATAGGCTCCCCAAATCACAGCGATCAGGTTCATCTCCGTGAGCCCAACCCGCTGGAGCGGAGGCAGCGTGGGATCGATCGGTCCAAGTCCCAACTGTTGCAACACCGGCACGAACGGATCGCGCCGCCCTGAAGGATCATAGGAATATGCGCTCATCGGCTCCAACGTTGGATTGGGTGGAACCGATTGAGAGCTTCCATCGACGGCGGTCTCGGCTGGCGTTGAAGACGGTGCGTGCCTCGGCACGTCGTTGAGAGAAGGCACTTTTAAGGAATCCTGCCGCATCGGGCTAATTTGTCCAAGATGAGAGCTTATACCTGGCTCAGCAAATCCAAGGCCGTCTGCGAAGAGCAGGCCTACACACCCAATCAGAATCATGCTTGCTGTCTTCATGGTCAACCGCCAGTTCTCACAGATGGATCCAAGACTTTGCATCTTATTTCTTCTGCGGAGTCGGCGGAGTCGCCGGAGCCGCCGCAACCAACTTGGTTTCTTCCGGCGCCGCATAGGCAACAAGGTCAAACACGGTCTGCGTGACCACCCGTCCCTTCTCAAACTTTGGAGCCCCCATCTTGAGGCCGGACACGGTCACAATCCGAGGCATTGAGTTGATCCGATCGAAAAATAACGTCGCAGTATGGTAGCCGCCGGAAACCTCTACGTTTACCGGCATCCGCACAAAGAGTTTCGATGGGTCCTCGGTCTTGGGACTTGGTTTCCACAGCTTGATGTCGAGTCCAAGACGAATCCCCAAGTCCGACACCTGCTTGAGTAACATGATCGCTTCCTCTTCAGGCGGGAGCCGTTCTTTCTTTTTCGCTAGCTCGATCTCAAGTTGTTTATTCGCGGCAATGAGTTCATCGAGATGCTTGACTTTAATGGTCAACGTTTGAATCTCTCCGTCGAGCGTGCCGATCGATCCCTGGAGCGCCACAATCTCCGCAGATTTCGGCTCGGCTATATAGTAGTAGAATCCCACGATAATCCCGGCAAGAACCATAAGGAGCAGCCCCACCTTCTGAACTAATGGGATTGATCGCAATATGTCGAGATTAATTGCAGGCAATTTCATGATTCCTACCCTTTGAGACGGAAGCCGAGTTTAAACTGGTAAATATTGAGTTGGCTCTCCACCGCAGCTTTACTTTCTTGAAGATTGATATTCGAGAAATAGTCGGTGCGGCGCAGGTTATTCACAAATTCCACCACGTCATCGTTGGTCGCCGCACGACCCTCAAGATCAATATCCTTTCCGGTAACTGCGACTCTCACAAGCCATACCTTCAACGGTTCCAAGCTTTGACTGACATGATCGAGTACTTTGACGGGACCAACACGCGACTTCTCCAATTCATCGATAATACGATTTTTGTCTTCCAGCACTTTCTTCCGAATTTCAAAGTCTGAGACCTGCTTCACTTGTTCTTTCAGCTGCGCAACCTGCTTCTCTTTGTCGAGTTTTTCAGCCTGCCGCGCGCTGATCTCATCATCGAGCGAGGACGAATACCACCAGCACCCCGCCAGGGTAATGAACAACAGCCCCACACCCAGCAGCGCCTGCGCTCTGACATCGTATTGAGGCTTCGCCTTATGCCCCTTGGGTCCCGGTAATAAGTTGATGCGGATCATCGATCTCCTACCGATCTAAGGGCCAATCCAACCCCCACGGCAGCCAGCGGCGCCAACTCAGCTAATGTATTCTGGTCAAAACCGGTCCCTGAGGTATCGATCTCACTGAACGGGTTCGCCACCTCGACATTCGCCTGCATTCGATCTTTCAGTTGCGTGACTAAGCCCTTGACCTGAGCGCCCCCTCCGCACAAGAGAACCTGCTGAACGTCCGCATCCGACATGGTCGATTTGAAATAGTCGATGGTCCGCGCAATCTCCGATGCAACTTCGGCGTTGACACTGTCGACGACCGTAGTCACCGTGGCCTGATTGCTTCCTGCTGAACGTTCGCCCTTTTTCGTTTCCTCTGCCTCTTCGTAGGACATCCCCATTTCTCTCTGAATGGCTTCTGTGTATCGATTCCCCCCGATAGGAATATCACGTGTGAACAGCGAGGTGCCGCCTCGAACGATATTGATGTTCATGACGCTGGCGCCGATATTGACGAGCGCTGTCGTATCCTCCTGTGAAACAGGATAGTTGATCGCGTGCATGTTTTCGATTGCAAAGGCATCCACATCCATGACAATCGGAAATAATCCCGCTCCCTTGACGAGCTCGGTCAACTCATTGATCTTGTCTTTCTTGGCCGCGACTAAAATGATCGACATCTCTCCCTGCGCATCGCCTGCAGCATCGGAAGCGGGCAACACACTGAAATCGATGTTCACCTCATTAATGTCGAAGGGGATGTATTGCTCCGCCGCCAGTCTCACCTGCCCCTCCAATTCCTCATCAGGCATCGGCGGCAGACTGATCTTTTTAATGATGACCGCATGACCGGAAATCGACACGGCGACTTGCTTCACTCTGATATTCGTCTCCTCGAACAGTTCCTTGATCGCCGACACCACACGCCCTTCATCCATCACCGTGCCATCAACGATGACTTCGGGCTCAAGCGGTTTGAAGCCAAATTTCTGAAGAATGTATCGCCCTCGGTTTTCCTTCAACTGGACAAGCTTGATACCGCTCGACCCGATATCCAACCCGACGAGTTGCCGCTTCGGGGTGAACATCGAGAGCAGATCGGTTTCGGCGAGACTCTTGAATAAACTCAGCATACGTGCCTCTGACTGTACATGACTATTCGCGCAAGACAAGTCTTTATGTGAATTTTGCGCAGGCGGTTACTCATAACCATATCTCCACACGCTTGAGCCCCCCAAAAAGAATGTCTGGCCAGACCATGCAGACTATTCACCTGCGCCCTCCCCTCCATACTCCCTTATTCCCTTTAAATACGAGAAGCTGTTGAGATCTGACCGGCCCGGCAAACGTCTGAACGATGCGTCTACACTGGGGATTAGCCTCAGGCACATGCTAAGTATAGTTCATGTGCTCTACCTGTCAAGGAAATCGCCTTTCACACACACAGAGAAGGAAAACGAGGGGTATGGTAGCGGGAAGACGTGCCTGTCGGCGGGGTGGATTATTGCCTACTGAGATCGCGATGCGCGACGGTCACCTGATATCCAAGAACTGAAAAGCTTTCTTGGAGTCTGCTTGCAATAGCCACAGACCGATGACGTCCGCCAGTGCAGCCGATCCCAACATTCACATAGCTGCGGCGTTCTCGCTCGAAGAGAGGGATGAGGAATTTGAAGAGGCTTTCCAGCTGCCCGATGAACGCAACGGCGTCCGGATCGGCCAGCACATAGGTCCGCACCCGCGGATCTTCCCCGGTCAATGGCTTGAGGTCCTGAACGAAGAACGGGTTCCGCAAGAATCGGACATCGAATAGGAGGTCAATGTCATACGGCACACCGAACTTGTAACCGAATGTCACCAGCGAGATGGTCAGCCGACAAGGCGCCCCTTCCTGTCTAAACTGCCGGTCCAACAACTCCCGCAACTCATGCACCGTCAAATCCGACGTATCAATAATACGGTCGGCGTGGCGCCGCAAATCAGCGAGACGCTCCTTTTCAAGCCGTACCCCCTCCAGGACTGGGAGATGCGGCAGGAGTGGATGAGGCCTCCGAGACTCCGAGAATCGGCGGACCAGCACCTCTTCGCGAGCCTCAAAGAATATTAATTCAACCGCATGGCCGAGCACCTTTACTCGCTCAAGAATCCCCACGAGATCGGAAAAAAATACGCGCTCCCTGACATCGATGCCGAGCGCGACATTCTTAATCTCCCCTCCCTGCTGATGACACAACTCGACAAAGGTCGGCAAGAGGGCCGGCGGTAAGTTGTCGATGCAGAAATACCCGACATCTTCAAAGCACTTGAGCGCATGCGATTTCCCCGAGCCGGAAAGACCACTGATCACGACCAACTTGAGTGCAGCCATGTCTGCCTCTTATGGATCAATCAGAACCACTCGATCACGATCAAGACGCTGTAGGATTTGCACTTTTCCCGAAGACCGCGCCGTGAATACCACCAGCGAGCCAGGCAGCGAATCTAGCCGTCGCTTCGCCTCTTCCAAAGTCAGAACGGCTCGGGCCGGCCGAATGACTTCAATTTCTTCTTCCTTCCGAATAGTCGGACGCAGAACCTTGCGAACCAGTCTCTTCGCCGGTTCTTTATGATTAGTCCGGCGTTCCTTGTGTTTGCGTATTTGAGTCTCCAGACGGTCCACGAGCTGATCGATCGTCGCGTACATTTCCTGCGTCAAAGCTTTTGCCTGAATCCGTTTCCCTTGTATTGTGCACACGACCTCCGCACGATGTTGAAGCTTGCTCACACCCAGAATCACTGCCAGATGGCTCAGCTTCACTTCATACCGCACAAGCCGTTCAAACCGACTTTCAATATGGTGCCTGAGCGCCGGCGTGATGGCGAGGTGCCGCCCAGTGATTTTCATAGACATGCATCCTTTCAAGCTGAATACATTCGACCAAGCTCGTCGGTTCTGATCGCCCATTACGTCAGTGAGAGGCACTGGACACAAGGCCGTAGCGAAGGAAGCGAGAGAGGAAAGGTCCACCAGGCTGCGAGAAAACCATTGTGGTGCGGTGGAAATTAAATGACCCGCACATCTAGGACAAGCTCATTCTGTGTGGTCGTCTAGTCCATCCGGTTAGTCGGCTGCAACCAAACCAACCAGTAGGCCGAAGGGATAAGACCGGCTGGCAGGCTCTTGTGCAACTTGCTAAAAAAATCGCTTCCGCTGAGTCGCGGAAGGGATATTCTCTTCCGCCCGATACTTGGCCACCGTCCGTCGCGCGATGACAACCTGTTGTGCGAGAAGCCGGACGGCGATCTCCTCATCCTTGAGCGGATGGCTCGCATCCTCCTCCGCCACCATTTTCCGAATCATCTCTCGTACCGTCACAGACGACATCATGTCGGAGGGCTGATCCGCTCGCTGCAGACCGGCGTTGAAAAAGAATTTCAGCTCCAGCATCCCCTGCGGACAATACATATACTTGTTCGCCGTCACACGACTGATTGTCGACTCGTGCATCCCAATATCCTCAGCGACTTGCTTAAGCACCAACGGCTTGAGATGCTGCACGCCCTTTTCAAAGAACTGCTCCTGAAACTTCACGATACTCGACACCACTTTTACAATTGTCTTATTCCGCTGCTCGATGCTGCGAATCACCCATTGCGCTGCCCGCAGCTTTTCATCCAGATACGCTTTCGTCTCAGCCGACCCACTCTCGCCTGCTCCCATCAGTTGCTTGTAATACGGGCTAATCCGCATCCTGGGCAGCCCATCATCGTTCAGGAGCACCACCCATTCTCCTTCATTCTTGACGACAAACACGTCGGGCACAATGACATAGTTCTGGGTGTTCGTAAACGGTCGCCCCGGCTTTGGCTCGAGCACTTCGATCACCTTCGTCGCCTGGAACACCTCGTCTACTGTGACATCTAAGGCTTTCGCGATCCTTGCATACTGTTTTTTCTCCAAGTCTTTAAGATGGTGCTGAACGATGGCTTCAACAATCGATCCCTTCAAGGCCCCTGGCCGAGCGCCTAAAGACCCCATCGGACTCTTACCCAAATGTCCGATTTGTAGGAGCAGGCACTCCGCAAGGTCTCGAGCCGCCACGCCAGTCGGATCAAAACTCTGAACATCTTTTAGTACTGACTCCGCTTCCGTCTCCGAGTAGTCTGTCCCTCCGACCATCTCTGCGAGAGACATGCGCAGGTATCCATCATCGTCAAGATTCCCGATGATCAATCGCCCGATTTCCTTTTCACGATCGGACAACCCAGAAAACGACAGCTGCCAGATGAGATGATCTTCCAACGAGGTGGCTTTCGCCATGGTTTGTTCATAGGACGGGAACTCGTCCTGCGAGGACGGCCGAGACTCGGATCCGCCTATCCGCCGATCGCTTCCAAAGTACTCTTCCCACCCAGCCGCTGAAACTTCATCCGGCGTATCGCGCTCTTCCGGAGTCGACTCCTCCGCATTCGATGGCTCACTGTCTGCCGACGCCGCTGCATCTTCCGCTTTTTCCTCTGCGCTTGCGGCTTCGCTGTCCTCCGCTTCGGTGGGAAGATCCTCCAAGAGCGGGTTTTCCATCAGATGTTGCGTGAGGCTCTGCTGGAGCTCGAGTCGAGACAATTGCAGCAGCTTGATTGCCTGCTGCAATTGGGGAGTCATGATCAGCTTTTGACTCAGCCGAAGATCCAGCCTGAGCTTCATACTCCTACACCCCTACGTGTCATAGCTTGAACCGTTCTCCCAAGTAGACGGCGCGCGCTGTTTCACTTTTGACGATGGATTCTGGGGACCCGGCCTCAAGAATCAACCCTTCGTTGATGATGTAGGCTCGATCTGTGATGGACAGCGTCTCCTGAACATTGTGATCGGTAATCAAAATACCGATCTCCTTTTCTTTCAGTCTGGTAATAATGTGTTGGATATCGGCGACGGCAATCGGGTCGATCCCCGCAAAGGGTTCGTCGAGCAACATGAACGATGGGCTCGTGGCAAGCGCCCTCGTAATTTCCAGCCGTCGGCGTTCACCACCCGACAACGCATAGGCCATACTCGTCCGAATATGGCTGAGATCCAGCTCCTTGAGAAGGGCATCGACCCGGTCACGACGTTCCGATCGAGAATAGTCCAGCATCTCAAGAATTGCTAGAATATTGTCTTCAACCGACAACCGCCGAAATACAGACGATTCCTGGGGAAGATACCCGATTCCTTTTCGCGCGCGTCTGTACATCGGCAAATCCGTGATCGTCTCTTCCTTGAGAGCGATCGCTCCTTCATCAGGCTGGCACAGGCCGACGATCATATCGAAAATGGTGGTCTTCCCAGCCCCATTGGGTCCCAGCAAGCCCACCACCTCACCGGCGCGCACTTCGATCGAGACGCCCTTCACGACCTTGCGCGCGCGAAAGCTTTTCACCAGGCCCGTTGCGCGTAACCAGTCACCGTCTGCCCTGGTCACAGAAGAGCCCGTCGGCGGCGCATTTCCCTGAACTGCCTCGATCACTTGGCCGCTCCCCCGTCCGACTCGATCCGCACATGTGAGCCGCCCTCCACTACGCTCCGATCCTCTGCCAAGAACATCGTAATTTGTTTACCGCTGACTCTGGTTCCCTTATCCCACGCCACCGGGTCGCCGGTCAGAACAATTTTATCTCCATCATGATAGTAGACAGCTTTCTCGCACGTCGCACTCCCTGAGTCCTTCTCGATCTTTACTCGTCCGGTCGCCTCAATCTTGTTGACCGATCGATTCGACACAGTCGGCACCGCATCAGGCCCTTTTGAAGGCGCGGCGCCCTTGACGACCTCATGTCCTTTTTGATTATCGTTCGCGGGGAAATCCTGCACACGAAATAGCACAACCATGCGATCGGAATAGACAACCAGCGATCCACGAGTCAGTACGACCGCTCCCTCAAAAACCGCTTGGCTGTCCTGATTTCTTACAGTCATCTTCTTGGCCGTAATGGTTGTGCTGACCGCTTGATCAACACCGCCTTTGGGAATAGCCGCGTCAGCCGATTCGCTCAATGAAGCCATCCCGAACGGGAGCACATTAAGAAGCAGGAGCCAAATCCACATGTACATCCTCAAGCACTTCAAATTCTTCGCGGTCCAAATGTCCCAACAACCCACGTCCTCTTACCTCTAACCCATGCCCAACGATACGGACAGGATCTTGCGTGCGGATTTCTCTCGTTTCATCGGTCCAAGCCAGATGATTGGTGTAAATCACGTACCCGCTCTCAGTGCGAATGACGAGCGGCTCTGATCGATTCGCTAGCACAAAGTTCTTCGTCTCTGTGTTTAATGTCCCTTCATCTCCGATCACCGTCAGATCCTTTCCCTGCTGACCGAATAATGTGACTTCAACGACTCGAAGCATCGCTCTTCTCTCCCGTTCAAAGAGCCGGGCCTCTTGCGCCTGCACCTGCCATTGAACTGTATCTCCCTTCGTTTGGGTAAACGTAAACTGAGAGATCGTCGCATCAGCGCTGTCCATGGAGCCAGGCGCTGCTGCCGTCGGGGCGGGAACCGTCGTCGAATTGGTCACAAGCAGATACACAAGGAAACTGGCCAATACCGCACTGAGCGCTAACAAACCTCCTCGTACCCAGCGTTGCCACACGGTGTTCCCGCTCCATTCTTTAATAGCAATAAGAGAGCTGGCACGATGGTAGCATGTGCTCAATACCCTGTAAACTTATGCCGGAACCACGGCATGATCTACCCGGTAGCGACGAGGTCTGTTACCCCGCTCTTCCGAGCGGGGCATCGTCGAAAATTTGTGTGAACGAGATGGAAGAATTGCTGAACCATTACCGCGACAGCGCACACGAACAAGTCTCGCGGACAGGGAGCCTAGCTGGCAGCAGGACTCGCGGGAGTGGATGCAGCAGGCGCCTGCTTCTTTGCGGATGCAGTCTCCGTCCGAGTGACGAGTTCGATCGCGACAAGCTTCGCCGCATCGCCGATGCGGCGTCTCGTCTTCACCATTCTCGTATAGCCACCGGAGCGGTCCTTGAATCGAGACGCCACATCACTGAATAATTTTGAGACCACGTCCTTGCTCCGGATAAACGCAAGGGCTTGCCGACGAGCCGGCAATGTTCCTTCCTTGCCAAGCGTAATCATCCGGTCCGTGAAGCCTCGAATTTCTTTCGCCTTGGCTTCAGTCGTCTCAATGCGCTCATGTTCGAGCAGCGAGGTCACGAGACTTCGGAACAGCGCCCATCGATGTTTGGTCTGTCGTCCGAGCTGTCTGCCTTTTTTTCTATGACGCACGGGTTCCCTCTTGTTTCGTTACTCGCTCTTCGGACTACCGCTGCCCTGCTGCACTGCATCCAGCTTTACACCGAGCCCCAGGCCCATCTCCGTTAAAATTTCCTTAATCTCGTTGAGCGATTTCTTGCCGAAGTTTTTCGTTCTCAGCATCTCTCCTTCGGTCTTCTGAACTAAATCGGCGATGGTCTTGATGTTCGCATTCTTCAAGCAGTTCGCGGCACGAACCGACAACTCCAGCTCGTTCACGCTACGGAACAGATGCTTATTGACCTCACGTTGCGCCTCATCGCCCCCAAGATCGGCGCGTCCTTCGGTCCGTTCGTCGGGATTGATAAAGATATCGATGTGATCGCGCAGAATGCTGGCCGCCGTGGACAACGCATCCCGCGGCGAGATGGTCCCGTCTGTCCAGATCTCCAAGGTCAATTTATCGTAGTCGGTCATGCGACCGACGCGCGCGTTCTCCACGTGAAAGTTCACACGTTTGATGGGGGAAAACACCGAATCGATCGCAATCACACCGATCGGCAGCCCCTCTTCTTTATTTCGCTCAGCCGGCACGTACCCCCGCCCATGCTTTACCGTCATTTCCATATCGAATGAGGCATCCTTGTCTAATGTCGCAATATGGAGATTCGGGGTTAAAATGGTTACATCCGCATCATGAAGAATATCGGACCCCTTCGCTTCACCGGGGCCCTTCTTCTTGAGGCGAAGCGTCTTCGGCTTATCCGTATGTAAGGCAAGCCGCAGCCCTTTCACGTTCAAAATGATGGAGGTCACATCTTCCGTGATACCAGGAATCGTTGAAAACTCATGCAGAACCCCTTCAATCTTGACAGTGGCCACTGCCGCTCCCGTCAGCGACGACAACAGCACGCGCCGTAACGCATTACCGACTGTTGTCCCAAACCCACGTTCATAGGCCTCTGTCGTAAACCTGCCGAACGTTTGGTTATGCGTATCCTTGTCGACTTCCACCCGCATTGGGATCTGAAAGTCCTTCATCGCTTTAATCATGACTCCCCCTTCATCTCATCGAGTAGCCAGCCACTGAACGGCGCCTGTTCGCCGCAGAGGCCGACACCCATTCCTCCAGTTCCGTATCTACCTGGAATACAACTCCACCACCATCTGCTCATTGACGGGCAGCGAAATCTGATCTTTCGACGGCAGCGCCCGCACCATGCCTTTAAATGCCGTCTTGTCCAGCTCCAACCACTCTGGAATGCCTCGCCCATCAACCGACTCTAAGGCGGCTTGGATCGAGATCAGTGTGCGGCTTCGCTCACGAACGCTGATGACGTCGCCTGCCTTCACCTGCGCGCCAGGCACATTGATCTTACGACCGTTCATGGTCAGGTGCCCATGGCTGACCAGTTGCCTGGCTTCTTTTCGCGAGGCGCCGAACCCAAGTCGGTAGGCCACATTATCCAGCCGGCATTCCAGCAATCGTAAGAGCACCTCGCCGGTAATACCGGTCTGGCGTTCTGCACGCTCAAACACACCGCGGAACTGGCATTCCATCAGGCCGTAAATTCTGCGCAGCTTCTGCTTCTCCCTGAGCTGAGTGCTGTATTCTGAATTCCTCGGGCGCTTCTGTCCATGCTGGCCCGGAGGATAGCTCCGTCGCTCGATGGCGCATTTTTCCGTCATACAACGCGAACCTTTCAGGAACAACTTCTCACCCTCTCGTCGACACAACCGACAGACGGGGCCGCGATACTTTGCCACTGCTCTACCTCCGGTTACCGGACATCACCACACGGGTGCGTCCAACAAATCTCGTGTGTTCTACTTTCCCAACATACGCCACTAGACGCGACGCCGCTTAGGCGGACGGCATCCATTGTGCGGAATGGGAGTCACATCGCGAATCATATGAATCCGCAATCCAGCAGCTTGAAGAGATCGGATCGCCGATTCACGACCTGACCCAGGCCCATTCACATAGACATCCACCGTGCGCATTCCACTTTCCATCGCCTTCCGCGCGGCAGCCTCGCCGGCCCGCTGAGCGGCAAACGGTGTGCTTTTTCGGGAGCCCTTGAACCCCTGGTTCCCTGAGCTTGCCCACACGATCGTGTTGCCGCTCATGTCGGTGATGGTGACAATCGTGTTATTGAAGGAGGCCTGGACATGGGCCACTCCGCTCTGCACGATCCGGCGCTCTTTCTTCTTCCCTTTTTTGATGCTCATACAGGCTCCCTACTCAAGTAACGGCTCCGCGCTACGCCGAACGCGCAGGCGGTTTCGGTTTGCTTCCCACACCGGAGCGACGTCCCTTTCTCGTCCGCGCATTCGTCTTGGTCCGCTGGCCTCTGACCGGCAACCCTTTCCGATGGCGCAGACCACGGTATGTGCCGCTATCGATCAATCGTTTGACGTTCATCGAGAAGGTTTTTCTCAGGTCGCCTTCGACCTGATAGCCTTCCTGAATGATTTCTCGAATCTTGACGATATGCTCTTCGCTCAAATCCTTCACGCGAATTGCGCCGTCAATGCCTGCCTTGCTCAGGATAGAGAGTGCGGATGCCCGCCCAATCCCATAGACGTAGGTCAAGCCGATGTCCACCCGTTTCTCTCTCGGCAAATCAACCCCGGAAATACGAGCCATAGTTCCTCTCCTTACTTCCTTTCGATCTTCAGTCTGAGGATGACTTCTTCAGACTCTAATGCGCGCGTCCAACGAGGGCCTTCGGAGGCCGCGCGTTGCGCGAGCAGGAGTATGACGAGGTCATTCTCAGACATCCCTACCCTTGGCGCTGTTTGTGGCGCGGATTCTCGCAGAGGATTCGCACCACACCCTTGCGCCGAACTACCTTGCACTTCGCACAGATCGGCTTGACGGATGATCGCACTTTCATATCTATGTCGCGCTCCTACTTAAACCGATAGGTGATCCGCCCGCGAGTCAGATCGTACGGTGACAGTTCCACGGTCACCTTATCGCCGGGAAGAATACGAATAAAGTGCATGCGCATTTTCCCGGAAATATGCGCGAGAATCTTATGGCCATTATCCAACGAGACACGAAACATCGCATTCGGTAACGTTTCGTTTACCGTACCTTGAATTTCGATGACATCTTCTTTCGGCACGTAGCGGGATCCCTTCTGGCCAAAGGCCCGACCGCATCACTCAGTTCCTTAGAGCTGACTCAAAATACGCGGCGGCCCTTTCGACTCAATCACAATCGTATGCTCAAAATGCGCCGAGAAGCTCCCATCTACCGTCACCGCCGTCCAGCGATCCTCAAGAACCTTGACGGCGGCGGCGCCCATATTGACCATCGGTTCGATGGCAAGAACCATCCCTGCCTGCAGCCGTGGTCCTTGCCCAGGCTTCCCATAATTCGGCACCTGAGGCTCTTCGTGCAACTGCCGGCCAATTCCATGGCCGACGAACTCCGTCACGACTGAATACCCGGCAGATTCCACATGTTTCTGAACCGCGTACGAAATATCCGACAACCGATGGCCCACTACCGCCTGCTCGATTCCGAGATACATCGCTTCTTCAGTCACTTGAACCAAGCGAGCGTACTGTTCGGCTGTCCGTCCCACCGGAACGGTAACTGCCGAATCCCCGTAAAACCCACCGACAATCGCCCCAAGATCAAGCCCGATAATATCGCCCTCCTTCAGCACTCGCTTGGAGGGAATTCCGTGGACGACCTGATCATTCACCGAAGCACAGAGTGTCTTGGGGTAATTTCGATACCCTTTAAACGCCGGCTTCGCGCCACGAGACCGAATCTCTTCCTCGGCTAAGCGGTCCAGCTCATCAGTTGTAATGCCAGCCCGTACAACCTTCTGCAATATTTGCAGCGTCTCTGCCACCACTTTTGACGCCTGAGCCATTACCGCAATCTCATCCGGCGTCTTGAGAATGATCATGTCCCCTGGTACGGTGCCAGCTCCTGTGCAAGATGCCGAAACACGGCATCTACAGCACCCGATGCATCCATCGGAAACAACAATTTCCGCTCACCATAATAGCGGACAAGCGGGGCCGTCTGCTCGTCATAGACTTTCAAACGCATCTCAATCGCGTCGCGGCGGTCATCGCTGCGCTGCACAAGCGGTTCGCCGCATCGATCGCACATGCCCTCTACGGTGGGCGGTGCAAAATCTACATGGAACGTCGCTTGGCACTTCGGGCAACTTCGACGCCCGCTCAATCGCCGCACAACATCCTCACGGGAAACCTGGAAATTCACAACCCGGTCCAGGGCAATCCCTTTGGAGTTCAACACCGATCCCAACGCTTCCGCCTGCGGAACAGTCCTGGGAAATCCATCCAGAACAAATCCATTGGCGCAACTGGGATCAGCTAACTTCTCCCTCACTAACCCAATCACCACGGCATCAGGAACCAAACTTCCCTGATCCATGTAACTCTTCGCCTCGAGACCCAGTGTCGTCCGATTACGAACTGCCTCGCGAAGAAGATCACCGGTCGAAATCTTCGCTACTTGAAACTGCGCCGTAATACGGTCGGCCTGCGTTCCCTTGCCTACTCCTGGTGCGCCGAGAAACACCACGCGCATAGTTGTCCCGTCACCCGCTCCGTCCGCGAAGGGGAGCCATGCCCTTGCCGAGAAACCCTTCGTAATTCCGCATGAGCATGTGAGACTCAATCTGCTGAGCCGTATCGAGACCGACACCGATGACGATCAGTAATGATGTGCCGCCGAAATAGAACGGCACATTCAGTTTATAGATCAATAACTCCGGGATCACACACACGATCGCGAGGTAAATCGACCCCGCAAACGTAATGCGCGTGAGCACTTTATAAATGTAGTCTGAAGTCCTGGTGCCCGGGCGAATTCCTGGAATAAACCCACCGTACTTTTTCATGTTGTCTGCCATGTCCACCGGGTTCAAGACCACGGCGGTATAAAAGAAGCAGAAAAACAGAATCAGACCAACATACATCAGTGTATAGAGCAGCGACCCGGGCGCGAGCTGAGCGCCGAAGGCCTTTACCCACGGGGTCTCAAAAAACCCGGCGATCGTCGCGGGAAACGCGATAATCGACGAGGCAAAAATAGGTGGAATCACCCCCGCAGTATTGATCTTCAGTGGAATATGCGTGCTCTGCCCGCCGAATACTCTGCGTCCTATGACCCGCTTTGCATACTGGACCGGTACTTTTCGTCGTCCACTTTCCAGAAAGACGATAGCGGCCACCACCACGACCATCAGCAAAGCGAGGGAGACCAGCAAGAAAATGCTGAGTTGCCCGACCTTGTACAATTCGAAGGTCTGGGCCACCGCGGAAGGCAAGCGCGCGACAATCCCCGCAAAAATAATCAAGGAAATGCCATTCCCGATGCCTCGCTCGGTAATCTGTTCACCGAGCCACATGAGGAAGCCTGTACCGGCCGTCAAGGTGATGACCGTCATCAGACGGAATCCCCACCCTCCGGTCATCACGAATGCGCCGTTATTCATTTGTTCGAGACCAATGGCGATCCCGAAACCCTGAATGATCGCAATCCCGATCGTCCCGAATCGAGTGTATTGAATAATCTTTTTCCGGCCGCGCTCGCCCTCCTTGGCCAACTTCGTCAGGTGCGGAACCACTACGGTCAACAGCTGAAGAATGATCGACGCGCTGATGTAGGGCATAATGCCCAGCGCCAAGATCGTCAATCGTGAAAGCGACCCGCCTGAAAAAATATCCAAAAACCCAAGGAGGGCACCGCCCTCCTTTTGCAGAAACTCTGAAAGAGCCTCGCCGTTAATCCCAGGCGTAGGAATATGCGCCCCGATGCGATATACGATCAACATCCCCACGGTAAAGAGAATGCGGGTGCGCAGCTCGGGGATTTTTAAAATATTCTGAAAACTGGTCAGGAGTCTTTCAAACACCGGGGATGACCTCGACTCTCCCTCCAGCTGCTTGAATCTTTGCCTCTGCGGACTTGCTGAACTTGTGCGCTTGCACCACAATCGCCTTCGTGAGGTCTCCGTTTCCGAGAATCTTGATCGGCAACGACTTGCGTTTAACCAAGCCGACATCCACCAGCGTCTGCGGGGTAATGGTGCCGGACACGATTATGTCACTCAAGCTTTTCAGGTTGACAATCGAATACTCCTTGCGAAAGACGTTCGTAAAGCCATGCTTCGGCACTCGACGGATCAGAGACATCTGACCACCTTCGAACCCGCCAGCCTGTCGACTCCGACCACCTGACCTGGCTAACAAACCCTTATGGCCTTTGCCTGATGTTTTTCCATGACCGGAGCCTGGGCCTCGGCCGATACGTTTTCGTCGTTTTCTGGATCCTTTCGCAGGACCGAGCTCATGTAAGTTCATTGTGGCTGCACTTCCAGTAGATATCCGACTTTGCCGATCATCCCTCGGACTTGTGAGGTATTGGGCCGGGTCACCCTCTGCCTGATCTTTCTCAAGCCGAGGCCACTCAACACAAGCCGGTGCTTTTGCGGGGTGCCGATAGGGCTTCGCCGCAAGGTAATCACGAATCCTTTTGGGACAGCCAGGGCGGTCGCAGTCTTTGCTCTTGGCATTAGGCACTCACCCTATTCTGCGCGTCGCCCATCGCATGACGGCGCGTTTTGAGCGCATCTTCAGCATTGCGGAGCTGGCAGAGTCCGTTGAGCGTGGCGCGAACCGTGTTAAAGGGGTTCCCACGACCCAGCGTCTTCGCAATCACGTTATGGACACCCGCGACTTCGACCACTGCTCTGACAGCGCCTCCGGCAATAATTCCTGCGCCCTTCTTTGCGGGCTTCAAGAGAACATGTTCTGCTCCGAACAGCCCATGAACCTCATGCGCAATTGTTCCGGACGTGAGAGCGACATGGACCAAGTTTTTCTTGGCTTGCTCAACCGCTTTCGAGATCGCCACAGGCACTTCAGCAGCCTTCCCTTTTCCGATGCCGACCCACCCCTGCCCATCTCCCACGACAACCAGCGCGCAGAAATTGAACCGTTTTCCACCCTTCACAACTTTCGCAACACGGTTGATAAAGACAACCTTGTCCTTCAGGCTTAGTTCATCTGGATTAACTCGCACCTAGCATTTCTCCTCTTTGTTCCCTTCGCTCCCACACCAACAGGGAAGCGAGGCACGATCTAAAACTGCAGGCCGCCTTCACGCGAGGCTTCAGCCAACGCCTTGACACGCCCGTGGTACATCCGGCCGCCTCGATCGAACACCACGGCCTGCACTTTGGCCGCCTTCGCCCGTTCAGCCAACAATTTCCCAACAGCCTTTGCGCCTTCGATACTACCGGTGGACTTCAGAGACGTGCGCAGCGACTTATCCAGGGAAGACGCGGCCGCCAACGTGGCTCCCTTGAGATCGTCAACGATCTGGGCATAGATATGAGAGCGGCTGCGAAACACATTGAGACGTGGCCGCTCAGCCGTTCCAAAGACTCGCTTTCGCACCCGCTGCTTCCGCCTGGTTAACTGATTCGCTTTATCTGCCGTATTCATGCATCACCCTACTTCCCTGTCTTTCCGGCTTTCTTACGCAAGACTTCCCCGGCATAGCGAACACCTTTTTGCTTATAGACATCAGGCGGCTTGATGGCTCGCAAATTCGCCGCAACCTGACCCACCAACCGCTTGTCGGCCCCTTTGACATTGATCAGGGTTTGCTTGTCCACCTTCACGTCGATTCCAGCCGGAATCGGGTAGATGACTGGGTTGATATAGCCTAAATTGAAGCTCATCGTTCGACCCTGCACTGCGACCTTATATCCGACTCCGGTGATTTCCAGATTACGTTCGTAGCCCTTCGTCACACCCTGAACGATGTTGCTCAGCTCCGCGCGGGTTAACCCATGCATGGCGCGGATTTGACGGTCCTCACTTGACCGACTCACTACGAGCTGTCCATTTGCAATCGAGACCCCCAGACCCGTGGATAACGACCAATCGATTTTCCCAAGAGGGCCCTTCACAGATACGATAGGTCCGGCAACTTTCACGTCCACTCCCGTCGGAATCTGGACTGGCTTCTTTCCTATGCGTGACATCGATGCCTCATTCCTCTAGCACCCCACTGCCATGACAGTTTGGTCACTCTACTTGCTACCACACCGAGCACAGCACTTCTCCTCCCAGTCCAGCTCGACGAGAGTCCTGATCGGTCATCAATCCCTTCGAGGTGGATAGAATCGCCATACCGATGCCGTTTTTGACTCGCGGGATGTCTTTAATCCCCACATATACACGGCGGCCTGGCTTGCTCACCCGCTGCATACCGGTGACGATAGGTTGCCCTTCCGCCGCATACCGTAATTGCACTTTCAGCACAGGATGTCCATCTGCAACGTCCGCTTGAACGCTCTGAATATATCCTTCATTCTGGAGAATCCGGAGAATCTCGCGCTTAAGACGGGAAGTCGGAACGTTCACGACATCGTGACGTCGCCGAAACCCATTTTGCAATCGCACTAAGAGGTCACTAATAGGATCTGTCACCATACCAACCCTTTCGCCAGCATTCCTCGCGTGGCCGGATAGCTCTCACCACCCGTTGAGATAGAACGCGAATACTTTACCAACTCGACTTCCGAACCCCCGGGATCTCCCCCTTCAGGCTCAGCAACCGAAAGCAAATTCTGCACATACGAAACCGGCGCAAAAATCCTCGTACACGACCACAAATCTCACACCGGTGATAATCTCTGACCGGAAACTTCGCTTTGACGGCCGATTTATTTCTGAGCGCTAATCTCGACACCTGCAACTCCTTCGCTTAACATTACGTCCGGAATGGCATTCCCAAATGCTTCAACAGAGCCCGGCCTTCATCGTTGGTCCTGGCGGTCGTGACGATCGTAATATCCATCCCATGGATGGACGCGACCTCGTCGTACTTAATCTCGGGGAAAATAAGCTGTTCTTTAAGCCCAAGCGTGTAATTACCTCGGCCATCGAACGACTTTGGGGAGACGCCTCGAAAGTCTCGGATCCGTGGTAACGACAACGTCACCAGACGGTCGAAGAACTCCCACATTCTGCGACTCCGCAACGTCACCTTTGTCCCGATCGGCATCCCTTGGCGCAACTTGAAGGAAGCGATGGCCTTCTTCGCTTTTGTAATCAACGGCTTCTGACCCGTAATTACACCTAACTCACCAGCGGCGCTCTCCAGCAACTTTACATTCTGAATGGCTTCGCCCATCCCTACATTCAGCACGATCCGCTCGAGCTTCGGCACCTGCATGATATTTTTGTAGCCGAACTCTTTCATCAGCGCGGGAACAACCTTCTGCATATAGGCCTCGCGCAAGCGCGGATTAAACTTCGACTCGTCGCTGCCTTGGTCCGTTGCCTGCGGCGCCGACGACCCTTCTTTCTTCTTGGGTGGCCGCCGTTCCGACGTCTTACCGCCTTTTCCTGATTCAACCTTCGCCATCCGGCGTCCTCACACCTACTCGACTGAGTCG
>Ga0134127_10000252_pt1 | contig 57751 bp, 51 predicted proteins | sample KB31753_FD_96459 | JGI IMG/M metagenome (GOLD analysis project Ga0134127, IMG submission 96459) | Terrestrial soil microbial communities with excess Nitrogen fertilizer from Kellogg Biological Station, Michigan, USA - KB3-175-3 | ecosystem: Environmental > Terrestrial > Soil > Unclassified ... | reverse complement strand
TGGCGCAGGCCGTTCCCGTCGAACAAAACGCGCGGACCAGCCCGCCGGTGGTGACCACCGACACAGCCGCCGACGACGCCAGCGTCCCTATTGTGGTGACGCTGCCGATGCCGGCGAGCGCGCCGGCACCGCGCACGATGCACCCCGTTCCCGACATCCGCGGCTTGCCGCTCCGCGACGCGGTGCGGTCGTTGCACAATGCGGGGTTTCGCGTGCAGCTCGCGCGCGCGGCAGGCGGCGGCTCAGCGACGAGTCCGTCGGCCGGCGAGCTGGCACCCACTGGAACTCTGGTTCGACTGCTCTTCGACTACTGAACGCACGTGAATGCACGCTGACATCGATACGCTCGCGCAGGCGCTCGCCGAGGCAGGCCTTCTCGTCGAGCGGCGCGGCGCGGTGGCCGGGAACGCGAAAGCGCTGACCGGCATCACCGACGACAGTCGCGCGGTTCGCCCCGGATACCTGTTCGTCGCCGTGCGTGGTAGTGAGCGCGATGGCCACGACTACCTCGACGCTGCCGCGAACGCGGGCGCGGTCGCGGCGATCGTGCAGGATGCGGCGCGCACCACGCTGCCCGCACTGGTTGTGAACGACGGCCGGCGCGCAGCGGCGATCGCCGGTGCGGCGGCGTACGGATTTCCCGCGCGCGAGCTGCAGCTGGTCGGAATCACCGGCACGAACGGCAAGACGACGACGGTCAACATGCTGCGCCACTTGCTCGACGAACCGAGCGCGCGCAGCGCGTCGATCGGTACGCTCGGGGTGCTGATCGGCAGCGAGGGCGAGCCACTCGAGGGCGGCGGCGGACTCACGACGCCGGGGCCGATCGAGCTGCGGCGCATCTTTCGCGCGCTGCACGACGCCGGGGTGCGCCGCATTGCGATGGAAGTTTCGTCGCATTCGCTCGACCAGCGCCGCGTCGATGGCGTGTTCTTCGACGTCGTCGGGTTCACGAACCTGACCCGCGATCATCTCGACTACCACGGCACGATGGAGCGCTACTTCGCGGCCAAGGCGAGATTGGTCGAGCATCTGCTCCCGCACGGCACCGTCGTCTACAATCTCGACGACAAGGCGTGGGCCGCGCTCAAGACGGACCGGCGTCGCGTGGCATTCAGCGAACGGGTGCCAAGCGCCGAGGTTCACGCGGAGCACATTCAATTCGGTCCGCGGGGGAGCGAATTCGATGTCGTGCTCGACGGTGCTTCGACACGAGTTCGCCTTCCGGTCATCGGCGACTTCAACGTCATCAACGCACTCGGCGCCGCGGCCGCGGCGTACGCGCTCGGCGTTCCGAATGCGCGCATCGGCGAACGGTTGTCGTCGATGCCGCAGGTGCCCGGGCGGCTGGAGGTGCTGCGCGATTCACCGACGGTGCTGCGCGATTACGCGCATACGCCGGACGCGCTCGCTCGCGCGCTCGATGCCGTGCGTCCGTTTGCGCCGGAACGCTTGATCGTGGTGTTCGGCTGCGGTGGCGACCGCGATCGCGGCAAGCGACCCGTGATGGGCGGCATCGCGGAAGCGAAGGCGAATTTGGTGATCGTCACGAGCGACAATCCGCGCACCGAAAATCCCGAATCCATTCTCGACGAGATCTTCACCGGCATGCACGGCACGAATCACGAGCGTATCGAGGACCGGCGCGCGGCGATCGCGCGCGCGCTGGAGATCGCGTCGCCGCGCGACGTGATCGTCCTCGCCGGCAAGGGACATGAGACGTATCAAGTTCGCGGCACCGAGAAGCTGCCCTTCGACGAAAAGCAAATCGTCGGGGAGCTGTCCGCCGAGATCGCGCATGGGAGCGCGCGATCGGGCGCGCATGAGAACACGCGATGAGCACCGCACCTCCGGTCGTCGCCAAATCGACGTTCTGGTCGCTCGATCGCGTCGCCCACGCACTGACTCCGTTGGCGCCGGTGAACTTGCCGCGCGGAGCAGGGACGTTTGGCCGCGTGTGGACGGATACGCGAACCATCGAGCCGGGCGATTTGTTCGTGGCGCTCGTTGGTGAGCGGTTCGACGCGCACGATTTTCTTGCCGAGGCGGTCGCGAACGGCGCGACGGGTCTCGTCGTCTCGCAGGCGGGCAAGGCCGCGAGGCTCGGCGTTCCGGTATTCGAGGTGCGCGACACGCTCGTTGCGCTGGGCGCGCTCGGCACGTTCCATCGCCGTGCGTTGATGAAACCCGTCATCGCCGTCGTCGGCACGAATGGAAAGACGAGCACGAAAGAGTTGCTCAAGGCGGCGCTTGGCGGCGTGCTCGAGGTTCACGCGACGACGGGCAATTTGAACAACCTGATCGGCGTGCCGCTGACGCTCCTCGCGATGCCCGAGTCGGTCGACGTGGCGGTGATCGAGATGGGTACCAACCAGCCGGGTGAAGTCGCGCGGCTGCGCGCGATCGTCGAGCCGAACATCACGGTGGTGACGTCGATCGCCGAGGAGCACCTCGAGGGATTGGGCGACCTGGCCGGCGTGCTGCGTGAAGAGATGGCGGGGACCGATGGAGTTGCCGCCGCGATCGTCCCCGCGGCGCAGACCGACGTCGTCCAGGCGGCGCGCGACAAGGCGGAGCGAGTCGTGAGTGCCGGTCTCGATGCGGGCGATGTCCGCCCGCGGTCGTGGAGTGTCGAGCCCGATGGACGCGGACGCCTGACCATCGACGACGTCGAGCTCACCGTACCGCTGCGCGGCGTGCACAATCTGCGGAATGCGATGCTGGCGTTCGCCGTGGCGCGCGAGATCGGCGTGACGGCCGCCGACGCGGCGCGCGGCATTGCGTCGATGCCCGTTCCGCCGATGCGGTCGAGTGTCGAGCAAGTCGGGCGAGTGACACTGATCAACGACGCGTACAACTCGAATCCGGGCTCGGCACGCGCGGCGATCGAGCTGCTCCAGCACGCGGGCGCCGGTCGTCAGCGAGTGGCGGTGCTGGGGACGATGCTGGAGCTGGGTCCATCGACGCCGCGGCTGCACGAGGACGTGGCGCGCGACGCGCTCGATGCCGGATTGGAGATCGTGGCCGCCATCGGCGAGTTCGCGTCCGCGCTGGGGCGTATCGCACCCGGGGATTCGCGCGTCATTACCGCCGACGACGTGGATGGACTGTGGCGGGCGCTTTCGCCGCGGCTGGAACCCGAAGCGGTTATCCTCCTCAAAGGTTCGCGAGGCATGCGGCTCGAGCGTCTGGTGGGTCCGATCACGGAGTGGGCGGGTCAACGCGCGTGACATTTTGATTTATCGTTCCTCGCTACAGCGCTTCGCACCTTCGCTCGGAATTCCGCCATTTTGATTTGCTAATGCTCTACTCATTTTTGTACCCGCTCTCCCGACAATACAAAGTTCTGAACGTCTTCCAGTACATCTCTCTGCGCGCGGTCGGCGCGGCGGTGACGGCACTGCTCCTGTCCTTCATCGTCGGTCCGATCATCATGGCGGCGCTGAAGCGGCAGTCGATGCACCAGGTCGTGCGCGAAGGAACGCCCGACTCGCATGCCGCGAAGGGTACGACGCCGACGATGGGCGGCTTGATCATTCTGGGCAGCTCGCTGTTGTCCATCGCGCTCTGGGGGCGGTTCAGCATCAGCCATCCGTACTTGTGGATCGCGATCGCGATCACGATCTGGATGGGCCTGATCGGATTTCTCGACGACACGCTCAAGCTGCGGCAGAAGCGGCGCGGCGAAAAAAATCGCGGGCTGGTCGAGAAGTACAAGCTCGCCGGCCAGTTCGTTGCCGGGGTGACGCTCGGTTGGTATCTGTGGCAGCATCCGTTGTCGCCGAATCTGCCGGGCGCGTCGTCGACGCTGCCATTTCTCAAGTACGTCCTGCTCGTGTGGTGGCCGAAGTTCGCGTTTCTCTACGTGGCGTGGACGACGTTCATCCTCATCGGTACCACGAACGCGGTGAACATCACCGACGGGTTGGACGGTCTCGCCGCCGGACTCTCGGCGATTGCCTTCGGTACGTTCGCGATCTTCGCGTACATCATGGGTCGCGTGGACCTGAGTCGTTATCTGGGCGTCTTCAACCTTCAGGATTCGGGCGAGCTCACCGTGTTCTGCCTCGGCATGGTGGGCGCGCTGATCGGATTTCTCTGGTTCAACACGCACCCCGCGCAGGTGTTCATGGGCGACACGGGTGCGCTCGCGCTGGGCGGTGCGTTGGGTGGAATCGCGCTGCTGCTCAAGTCGGAGTTCGTGCTGGCGTTCGTGGGCGCGCTCTTCGTTGCGGAGATGATGTCGGTGGTGGTGCAGCGTTATGTGTTCAAGTATCTGAAACAGCGTCGCGGGCTGGAGTATGCTCAAGCCCACCGCGTCTTTCGACGAGCACCGCTGCATCACCATTTCGAAGAGATCGGTTGGGCGGAGACGCAGGTGGTCGTACGATTCTGGATCATCGGCATTCTCTGCGCGTTCTTCGCGCTGAGTACTCTCAAATTGAGATGAGAGGGCGTGATGCGTAATTCGGATCCGGCGATGCGGTCGGAATGGCTCGGTGGGGAAATCGCGGTGGTCGGCCTGGCGCGCAGCGGACGGTCGGCGGCGCAGTTGCTGGCACGCGCCGGATCGGACGTGTACGCGTCCGACTACTCGCGCGACGAACGGCTCGAACAAACCGCGGTCGAGCTCCATCATGACGGCGTCGACGTGCAGCTGGGCGGACACGATCTCGAGCGCATCGCGCGCTGCAAGCTGGTCGTCGCCAGTCCCGGTGTGCCGCCCGACGCCGCGCCCTTCGTCGCCGCGCGCCGGGCGGGCGTCGACATCGTGAGCGAGATCGAGATCGGCCTGCGATTTCTGCCGAGTCTCAAATACATCGCCGTCACCGGCACCAACGGCAAGACGACGACGACGGCGCTGATGGGCCACCTCCTCAAGGCACTCGGTCGTCGCGCGGAGACGGCGGGGAACATCGGGACCCCGCTGACGGAGCTGGCGATGGCGAAGCAGCCGCCCGAGTGGGTGGCGCTCGAGGTGTCGTCGTTTCAGCTGCACGATACCCCGAGCATCGATCCCGAGGTCGGCGTGTTGACGAATCTCTCGGCGAATCATCTCGACCGGTACAACAGCGTCGAGGAGTATTACGGCGACAAGGCGCTGCTCTTCCGCAACGCGACAGCGGCATCGCACTGGGTCACGAACGCCGACGATTCGGACGTGCAGTCCATGACGGAGCACGTAACCGGCATGCAGTGCCGATTTTCGGTGCGTGGCAAGAGCGACGCGTATTACGATCGCGACAAGGACCGGCTGTGCGTGCTGGGGCACCCGATTCTGGATCGTCGGGATTTGCCGCTGCTCGGCGACCACAACGTGGCGAACGCACTCGCGGCCGCGCTCGCGGTGATGATCGCCGAGCGCGATCATCGGGGCGAGCAGGCGCTCAAGAAGATCGGCGGCGCGCTCGCGACCTTCTCGGCGCTGGAGCATCGAATCGAGACCGCGGCCGAACAGGGTGGGGTGACCTGGATCAACGACTCGAAGTCGACGACGGTCGAGTCGACGCGCATCGCGTTGCGCGGAATGACCAAGCCGACGGTGCTGTTGCTGGGCGGCAAGCACAAGGGCGCGCCATATACCGATCTCGTGCCCGAGCTCAAGCGGACGGCACGCGCGGTGATCGCGTACGGTGAAGCAGCGCCGCTCATCGAGAAGGATCTTCATGGCGTCGTGCCGTTGACCCGGCTCGGATCGTCGTTCGAGGACGTCATCGCGGCCGCACGCCAGCTTGCGCAGCCCGGAGACGTCGTGCTTCTCTCTCCAGCCTGCTCGAGCTACGACATGTTCGACAACTATGAAGAACGGGGCCGGGAGTTCAAGCGGCTTGCCGTCGTCTCCCGCTAGCGGCGCGCGACCACGCATGAAGGCGGTCGCGGCATCCGCCGTTCGCGAACGGTGGAAAATGGGCCCGGAGGCGCGCGGCATGGTGCTCGTGAGCGCCATCATCACCGCGTTCGGCCTCGCCGTGCTGTACAGCGCGAGCGCCTTCGTCGCCGCCAACGACCACAATGGCCAGAGCGCCTACTTTCTCCTCAAGCAATTGAGCGGCGTCGCCGCCGGCATCGTGGTGTTCGCCATCGCCGCGAAGTTCGATGCCGAGAAACTGCGTGAATGGGCGTGGCCGCTGATGTGGTTCACGATCGCGACGATGTTCGCGGTGCTCGTGCTGCCGGCGAAGTTCGCGCCGGTGATTCACGGCTCGCGCCGATTCCTGATTGGTTCGTCGTTTCAGCCGTCGGAATTCGGAAAGCTGTCGGTGGTCGTGTGGTGTTCCATGCTGATCGTGAAGAAGGGCGACAGCCTCAAGCGTTTCAGCAAGGGCCTGGTTCCATTCCTCGTCGTCATCGGCCTCCTGGCCGCGCTCGCTGCGCTCGAGCCGGACCTGTCGGTGTCGATGCTGTATTTCCTGTTGATGGCACTGCTGCTCTTCGTCGGTGGCGCGCGCATGAGCCACTTCGTGGCGCTCGGCGCGATGATGTTTCCGATTGCCATCACGAAGATCGACAAGTGGCGCTACGCGCTCGCGCGTTTGACCGCGTTCTTCGAGCCCGGGCAGGCGCCGGCTGACATCAGCTATCAGCTGCAGCAGTCGTTGATCGCCGTCGGATCGGGCGGCTGGTTCGGGCGCGGCTTCGGCGAGGGCATGCAGCAAGCGTATTTCGTTCCGTTTCCTTATAGCGACTTCGTCGCGAGCAACATCGGCGAGGAGTGGGGATTCGTCGGGCTTGCGGGCATCACGATCGCGTTCGCGATCTATGGGTTGTTCGGCTTCAGAATCGCGCGGAAGGCGCGCTCGCCGTTCCTGCAGCTCGTGGCGGTGGGATTGACGTTCACGACCGTGCTCACCGCGTTTCTGCACATCGGCGTGGTCATCGGTCTGTTGCCGACCACGGGTCTCACGTTGCCGTTCGTATCGTACGGCCGTTCCAATCTCGTCCTGACGATGTTGTTCACCGGCATTCTCGTGAACATCGGCAGCGAGAAGGAACGCGTGATGGGCAGCCGCGCCACGGACCCGCTCGCCGTCGCCGCGGCATAAGTCCCGCACTTCGCACGGGCCATGACGCGCATCGTCTTCGCGGGTGGGGGCACCGGCGGGCATCTCTATCCAGGCATCGCGATCGCGCGCGCCCTCGTGCGGGCGGATGCGTCGGTCGAGCCGTTCTTCATCGGCGCGCAGCGCGGCATCGAGCGCACGGTGCTGCCGACGACTGAATTTCCATATCTGCTGCTCGATCTCCATCCGCTCTACCGAACGGCGGTGTGGAACAACGCGAAGACGGTGGCGGGATTGTCGACGTCGTGGCGGCGGCTGTCCGCCATGGTGAAGCAGGAGCGGCCCGCCCTGATCGTCGGAACCGGCGGCTATGCGGCGGGGCTCGCGCTGGCGTACGCCGTGATGCACCGCATTCCCATCGTGCAGCAGGCGGGCGACAGCTTTCCCGGACTCACCGCGCGCGCGTTCAGCCGCTGGTCGCGCGAGATCTATCTCAACTTTCCTGAAGCGGCGCGCGTGCTGACGTCGCATCATCCAGGTTCGCTGATCGACACCGGCGCGCCGATCGAGCCGCCGCCGTCGCCCCGCCCGGACCGCGCGGCCGCGCGAGTGAAGTGGGGATTTCCGCCGACCGGCGGCCACGTGCTGCTCGTCTACGGAGGCAGCCAGGGATCGCGCGCGATCAACGAGGTCGTCGCGGAGTGGGTCGATCGTTCGCTTCCCGAAAACCTATACGTTATCTGGGGAACGGGGCGCGCGACGTACGAACAGTTCAAGCATTGTGAGGGACCGCGCGTGCGCGTGCGCGACTATCTCGCGCCGATCAGCGAGGCGTATGCGGCGACCGATCTCGCCGTCGCGCGCGCGGGGGCGATGACGACCGCCGAGCTCTTCGCGTGGGAGATTCCCGCGATCCTGATTCCGCTGCCGACGGCCGCGGCGGATCATCAAAGCACGAACGCCGTGACGCTCGAGCGCGCCGGCGCGGCGATTCACATTCCGCAGGCGCAGTTCACGGTCGAACGACTCGATGCCACCGTGCGCAAGCTGCTCGAGTCCCCGGGAGAGATGGACCGGTTGTCGGCCGGTGCGGCCGCGCGCGCGAGGCCCAATGCGGCAGCGGAGATTGCGCGGAGGATACTGCATTTGCTGTCATCCTGAGCGCGGCGAAGGACCCCTTTCGCGGCGGAGGAGTTCTCCTCGGCGACCAAGGGGTCCTTCCCCTTCGCTACGCTCAGGGTCAGGATGACACCTCTCGGCACGACAACTTAGTTTCATGTCCATGCCTCTGATCGATCCATCCGACACGCGTCCCATCCACTTCGTCGGAATCGCCGGCGCGGGCATGAACGCGCTGGCGGAGCTGTTCTTCCGTCAGGGCGTGCCGATCACCGGCTGCGACGCGCATCCCGAAAGCGCGCCGGATCTCGAGCGACTCGGCATTCAGGTCACGAACCACGACGTCGCGCACGTCGCCGGCGCACGCGCGCTCGTCGTCACGTCGGCCATGCCGAAGGATCATCCCGAGCTCGTGCGCGCGCGCGAGCTTGGCATTCCCGTCATTCGCCGCGCCGAAGCACTCGGCGAAGCAACCGCCGGGCGCGAGCTCATCGCGATCGCCGGCACGCATGGCAAGACCACGACGACGGTGATGACGACCGCCGCGCTCGATGCGGCCGGACGAACACCAACCGCGCTCGCGGGCGGCCGGGTATCGGCGTGGCAGGGCAATCTGCACCCCGGCAGCGATCGTCTCTACATCGTCGAAGCCGACGAATACGATCGATCGTTCCTCACACTCTCGCCGACCGTCGCGGTGGTGAACAACATCGACGCGGACCATCTCGACATCTACGCGGATCTCGCCGACATCAAGCGCACGTTCGCGCAATTTGCGCGCGGCGCGCGAACGATCGTGTTGTGCGCGGACGATGCCGGCGCGAGCTCGATGATCACCCCGAGCAGCACCGAGGTCATTCGCTTCGGCATCGACTCGGCGGATGCACGGGTGGTCGCGAAGAATCTCTCGCTCGGACCGAACGGCTCGACGTTTCACGTCGTGTTCGATGACGAAGCGCTGGGCGACGTGCAGCTGCGCATTCCCGGCCGTCACAATGTCCTGAACGCGCTCGCCGCGTTGTCCGCCGGGCTCGCGGTGGGTGCCAAGGTTCCGGACATGGCGCGCGGGCTCGAGAGTTACGCCGGCGTCGAGCGGCGATTTCAGCGACTCGGTGAATCGCGCGGCGTCGCGGTGGTGGACGATTACGCGCACAATCCCGGGAAAGTGCAGGCTGCGCTCGCGACGGCGCGCATTGCGTTTCCGGGCCGACGAATCATCGCCGCGTTTCAACCGCATCTGTACACGCGCACGCGCGACTTCGCGCGCGAGTTCGGGGCATCGCTCGCGGCGGCGGATCTCGTATACCTCACCGAGATCTACCCGGCGCGCGAGCAGCCGATCGAAGGCGTGACGTCCGGCTTGATCGGCGACGCACTGAAGTCGTCGGGCGGTACGCTGGCCTGGCGCGGCGAGCGCGGCACGCTCGCCGAAGCGTTGGCCGGCGCCGTGCGCGAAGGCGACGTCGTCGTGACGATCGGTGCCGGCGACATCACGCGCACCGGGCCCGAGCTCCTCGAGCGCCTGGAGAGCAAGTGAGCGACGAGGAGCGTCCCGCGGCGCGTGACGGGCGCCGGATGCTCCGTCTGAGCCTCATCGGCATCGCGGCGCTGCTCGTCGTGTCGTCGCCGCTGTGGGGGCCCGTGCTGATGCGCCGCATGGCGTTCTTTCACGTGCATCGCATCGAGATCATGGGTGCGCGCTACGTCGCGCCGAACGACATCCTCAACCGTCTCCACGTCGATACGATGAAGTCGGTGTGGGATCCAACCGGCCCGCTCGAGCGCCGCATTCTGTCGCAGCCGGAGATTGCGAGCGCCCACGTCGAGCGTAAACTCCCGGGAACGCTCGTGATTCGAGTCACCGAGCGCGCTCCCGTCGCCCTCGTGCCTGCGAACGGCGGCTTTCGTGTGTATGATGAACGCGGCGTCGCGTTGCCGATCGATCCCACGCGAGTCTCTGTGGATGCGCCGGTGATCATGCAGCCCGACATCGGCGTGCTCCGATTACTCGGCGCCATGCGCGTGGGTTTGCCGAATCTGTATGCTCGTGTCAGTACCGTGCGGCGCGCGGGGGCGCCCAATGAGCTGGTGCTTCAGCTCAAGGAAATCCCCGTGCGTACCACCCAGGATGTTACACTCGATCGTCTCGCCGAGATCGAGCCCGTCGAAGCGGACCTGATGCGTAAACAGCTTCGCGTTCTCGAGCTCGATCTTCGTTTTCGGGATCAAGTCGTTGCCAGATTACAATGATGGTTCCTCGCTACGGCGCTCCGCACCTTCGCTCGGAATTCCGCCGAGACAGCCGCTACGCCACTCCGCACCTTCGCTCGGAATTCCGCAGTTATGAACCCTGACCGGCTTGTAGCGGGACTCGACATCGGATCGGCGAAGACCACGGCCATCATCGCCGAGGTCGAGGGCGATCTTCCGAAGCATCCCACGATCAAAGTGCTGGGCGTCGGACAGGCGCGCACCACCGGGATGCGCCGCGGCGTCGTGTCGGACATCGAGGAAACGACGCGCTCGATCAAGAAGGCCATGCAGGACGCCGAGCGCATGGCCGGGGCGCAGGTGCAGGAGGTCTACGCCGGCATCGCGGGCGAGCACGTGCAGGCGATGACCAGCAAAGGCATCGTCGCGGTGAATCACGACGAGATCGACAAGTCGGACGTCGACCGGGCGAACGAAGTCGCGCGCGCGCAGGCAATTCCGCAGGATCGCGAGCTGCTGCACGCAATTCCGCAGGAGTACACGGTCGACAAGAACGTCGGCATTCGCGATCCGATCGGCATGAGCGGCACGCGCCTCGAGACGGAGATGTATCTCGTCACGATCGGCAGCTCGCCGGCGATCAACCTCCGCAAGTCGGTGGAGCGCGCGGGTTACAAGGTGCGCGAGCTCGTCCTCGAGCCGCTCGCCAGCTCGCTCGCCGTGCTCACCGAAGACGAGAAAGAGCTCGGTGTCGGCCTCGTGGAGATGGGCGCGGGAACGACCGACCTCGCGGTGTTTTACGAGGGAAAAATCCGGCATCTCGGAACGATCGCGTTCGGCGGCAACAACGTGACGAGCGACATCGTGCACGGCCTGGGGGTCACGCAGGCGGATGCGGAGCGGTTGAAGGAGCGCTACGGGTGCGCGTACGAGCCGCTCGTCGATCCGAGCGACGTCATTCAGCTGCCGAGTACCGTGGCGCAGGGCGATCGGCAGATTCCGCGTGAGTTGCTGGCGCACATCATTCACCAGCGCATGGACGAGATCTTCGACCTGGTGCAGCGAGACATCTCGTCGGCGGGTTTCGCGGGCAAGCTGAGCGCGGGGGTGGTGCTCACCGGCGGCGCCGCGGCGATGCAGGGCGCAGCGGAACTGGCGAGCGAGGTCTTCGGAACGGGTGTTCGTGTCGGCGTGCCGAGCGAAAACATCGGTGGCTTGGTGGATTCGGTCGAAGCGCCTCGTTTTGCGACGGCGGTCGGGCTCGCTCAGTACGGCGGGAGTCGGATCGCGCTGGGCGGGATCGGTGCGACGCGGCGCATGCCGGGCGGGAAGGGGATGGAAGGGATCGTCGGGAAGATAAAATTTTGGCTGCAGGACTTTTTCTAGCGACGGGATGACGCATCAAAAAACTGCCACGCTCGTGTCACATTGTGGATAACCGTACGTCATCCAAGTTGTTATCTCTTCGCAGGTTCCTCGTCCTAAAATTGGAGTGGTTGGCGCGCTCGAAAGCGTTATATTGCCCGAGCGATTTCGACCGTCCGCAGTCGTTCTGAAGCGAGCTTCAACGCGCCGTAGCAGCACTCCTTCCCGCTGTTCCGATCACACCACCATTTCGAAGTACGGATCTCTCTCAATGATCTTCGAGTTCGAAGAGAGCGCGACCCAGAACGCTCGCATGAAGGTGGTGGGCGTCGGCGGTGGCGGTGGCAATGCCGTCAATCGCATGATCGACGAACACCTCGAGGGTGTCGAGTTCATCTCGGTGAACACGGATTCTCAGGCGTTGATCACGTCGAAGTCGGACGTGAAGGTGCAGATCGGAAAGAAGCTCACGCGCGGGCTTGGCGCCGGCGCGCGGCCCGATATCGGCCGCCAGGCGATTGATGAGAATCGCGATGAAGTCTCGGGCGCGCTCAAGAGCGCGGACCTCGTGTTCATCACGTGCGGCATGGGCGGCGGCACCGGCACCGGCGCGGCGCCGGTCATCGCGGAGCTCGCGAGAGAAGCAGGTGCGCTCACCGTCGGCATCGTGACCAAGCCGTTCCTCTTCGAGGGACGAAAGCGCATGCGCCAGGCGGAGCAGGGCATCGCCGAGATGCGCAAGAACGTCGACACGATGATCGTCGTGCCGAACGAGCGCTTGCTCGCGGTCGTCGGCAAAGGCATTCCGTTCCAGGACGCGCTCAAGAAGGCCGACGAAGTGCTGCTCCACGCGACGCAGGGCATCTCGTCGCTGATCAGCGTCACCGGTCTCGTGAACGTCGACTTCGCCGATGTGCGCACCGTCATGCAGGCCGGCGGCTCGGCCCTCATGGGCACGGGTGTCGGCAAGGGTGAGAATCGCGCGATGGAAGCCGCGCAGCAGGCGATTTCCTCGCCGCTGCTCGACAACGTGTCCATCTCCGGCGCGACGGGCGTGCTCGTCAACATCACCGGCGGCGCCGATCTCACGCTTGGCGAAGTGCATCAGATCAACGAAATCATTCACGACGCCGTCGGCGACGATGCGGAAATCATCTTCGGCGCCGTGCACGAGCCGGCGATGCAGGGCGAGATTCGCGTCACCGTCATCGCGACGGGCTTCGATCGCGCCCTCAACGTCGGTGGAACGTCGGCGCGCGAAAGTGCGTCGCCCGCACAGGCCAAGGGCTCGCCGGTCATTCCATTCCCCGGCAATCGTCCCGCGCGCGTCACCGGAAATCAGCCGGCGCCTCGCTCCGAGCCGCAGCGCGCCCCTCGTCCCGTGAACGATCGCGGTGATCTCAGCGACATGGAGATCCCAACGTTCATCAGAAGGCAGATGGACTGATGCGTATCTGCGGAATTCCGAGCGAAGGCGCGCAGCGCCGGAGTGAGGAACTATGACGACTGTTCGCAAATGCGCGTCGCGCCGGAGTAAGCAACTCGCGTGAAGCTGGGTTTCGTTCGCATCCTGACGTACGGCCTGGTCGCGCTGGCTCTCGCCGGCGCGCTTCGCTTTACCCCAGAACTTCCCGAACCCGAGCGAAAGGCCGCCGAGGTCCTCATCACCCAGGCGGCCACGCCCACGTGGAAGCTGCGCTTCGACACGCTCGGCCGCGGTGAATCGCTGCAGTCGCTCCTGCGGCGCGGTGGATTCAGCGACGACGATGCCGCGGCCGCCCTTCAGGCCGCGACGACACTCGATGCGCGTCGCATTCCGGCGGGCATGCCCGTCACCATCAAGGCGGAAGCCGCCGATTCGTCGCCAAACGAAGTGACGCTCCAACTGTCGATCGATCGCCTGCTGCATCTCAAACGCAACGGCGATACGTGGACGGGTACGGAAGAGAAACTCGCGTGGGCGACGGATACGATCATCGTCGGCGGCACGATCAATACGAATCTCTACGACGCGATCAACACCAGCGCGAAGAATGATTTGCCTGGCGGCGCGCGTCAGCAGCTTGCCTGGGCGTTGGCGGACGTGTACGAGTATCGCGTCGACATGAGCCGCGACCTGCAGGTGGGCGACGAATTCAAAGTCGTCGCCGAGCGGTCGGTGGCGCCGACGGGCGCGATGCGCATCGGCAAAGTCATCGCGGCCACGTTCAAGCTGTCGGGCAACATGATCGACGCCGTGCACTTCAACAGCGACGGCGCAACGGGCGAGTATTTCGATCAGGCGGGCAAGTCGATGCGCGCCGCCTTCCTGCACGCGCCGCTGGAATTCCGCCGCATCTCGAGCGTGTTCGGCGGCCGCGAGCATCCCATCCTTGGCGGATGGCGCATGCACAAGGGCCTGGACTACGCGGCGAACTACGGCACGCCCGTGCGCGCGATCGGCGACGGCGTGGTGATTCGCGCCGGCTGGAGCAACGGTTACGGCAACGTGCTCGAGATTCGGCATCGCAATGGATTCGTCACGCGCTACGGCCATTTGAGCCGCTACGCGGCGGGCATTCGCGTCGGCACGCACGTGGCGATGGGCCAGTATGTCGCGAACGTTGGCAGCACGGGCCTGAGCACCGGGCCGCACCTCCACTTCGAGGTGATCGTAAACGGCGAGCAGCGCGATCCGCGCGTGGCGCTCAAGGCAACGGGCGGCGACCCGATTCCGGCGAATGAGCGGACGGCGTTCGAGCAGTTCAAGGACAAGCTGCTCGCTCAGCTGGACGGGCCGGTGAATGGCGTTGAGAAGCTTGCGGGAATGGCCAGCGCACCGCGCTGAGCATGTAAGGAGCGCTTGAACCATCGGCGCCTCCGGCGCCGGCTCACTCGCGGCCAAACCGAGCGCGGAGCACTAGGTTAAGACCGAATGTCTCCCTGGCTCGTCGCCATCATCGCCGGCGTCGTCGTCGCGCTCATCCAATACGGCCTGCGTGAGCTACGCTCGCCGGCAAGCGCCTTCTCGGCGCTGCTGCGCGTGGTCGCGGTGGCGATCGTCGTCGCGCTCGTGCTCGATGCGCCCGCCGCGCGCGCGAAACCCGTGTCGACGTGGGGAGCACTCGACGTCTCACAAAGCATGCGGCGCGGCGATACGATCGCCTGGCGCGCGGCGCGCGACTCGCTCCTTCGCGCGCATCCCGAGTCGATCATCGCGTTCGGCGACTCCGCGCGCCGCGGCGATACGACGACCGTTCCACGCGACATGGCATCGTCGCTGAGGCCCGCGGCCGAGCGTGCGTCCGCCGCGGGGCATCCGCTGATCGTCGCCACCGATGGCGAGCTCGATGATCCCGACGCCGCGCGCGCCCTGTCCGCCGGATCGCGCATCATTCTCGTGACGCACCCGCCGAGACGCGATCTCGCCGTCACGTCGATCGACGTGCCGCGCGCCGTCGTGAGCGGCGACACGATCGAAGCGCGCGTCGGTGTCGCGGCGGGCAACGCAGGCGCGCGGCCCGGCACGATCGCTCTGTCACTCGACGGGAAGCCGCTCGCCACAGCGCCCGTCGACTCGCTCCCCGCGTTTGGCGAGCACACACTGTCGTTCAAGGTGCGCCTCGACGGCGCGGCCGGGCCGGCAATTCTGCGCGTCGTATCGACGAGCCCCGAAGACGCCGAGCCGCGCAATGATACCTTGTCGGCGGCGATCGATCTGTCGGCGGCGGCGAGCGCGGTATTCGTATCCACGTCACCCGACTTCGACGCCCGCTATTCGCTCGCGGTGCTGCGCGGCGCACTCGGCATTCCGACCCGCGGTTTTTTTCGCGTCGCGCCAGGTGAGTGGCGCGTCGAAGGTGCGCTGACGCCCATCGCTGAAGCCGAGGTGCGCCGCGCGACGCGCGAGGCGCCCGTGGCGATCATTCACGGCGACACGGCGGCCTTCGGGCCGCCGCGTTCGGCGACGCGTGGACCGTTGGCGTTGATCGTCACCTCGGGCACCGAGGGTGAATGGTATCCGTCCGCGGCGCCGGCGTCGCCGCTCGCGCCGGCGCTGAGCGGTCTGTTGTGGGACAGCTTGCCTCCCGTCGGGATCGCGACGACGACGCCGAAGGGAAGTTGGACCGCGGTCGAAGCGCGAAAGGGGCGCGGGGATGAACGGAAGCCGATCGTGGTCGGGACCGATGAGCCGCGCCGCGTCGCGATCATCGCGGCCTCCGGGCTCTGGCGCTGGCGCTTTCGCGGCGGCGTGGCGTCCGACGCGTTCACCGCCCTCTGGGGAAGTATCTTTGATTGGTTGGCGGCGCAGCGCGCGGATCGGCGTGCGGCGGTGCCGGACGAGCGTCTGCTGCGCGCCGGCGAGCCGGTGCGGTGGCGTCGTGGCTCGCCCAGCGATTCGGTCGTGAGCGTCGAGTTGCGTACGCGCGGTGGCGCACGCGTGGATTCGCTGATGCTCCGCTTCCCCAACGATGGCAACGTGGTGGAGACGCGGCCGCTGCCGCCGGGGATCTACGAGGCGGTGACGCGCGGCGGCAGCTCGTTGCTGGCGGTGAATCCGTCGCGCGAATGGCTGCCGCGCGCGCCGCGGGTGTCGAAGGGCGCGGTACGCGGGACGGTGTCGGCGGATCTGGCGCCGCGGCTGCGCGACAAGGGATGGGCCTACGCGCTGGCGATCGTGCTGTTGTGCGTGGAGTGGCTGCTGCGGCGCCGCCGCGGCATGCGTTAGTAAATTAGTATTAATGAATTGATATAGTCTCGGGGAACGGCATGCGGTTATTGAAGAAGTCCGGAGACCTGCCGAAACGGTCGCTCTGGTCGCGAATCAAGGACGTCGCGCTGATGGACGTCGCCGTGCTCGCGCGCGGCGGCGTGACGGCGGGATCGCTGGAGGAGCTCGAGCAGCTGTTGCTCGAGGCGGACTTCGGCGTGCCGGTGACGCTGCGGCTCGTCGAGGACGTCGAACGTCGTGCCAAACGCGGCCAGGTGAAGACGCAGGAGGAGTTCCGTGCCGCGCTGGCGGACGGCATCGACGCGGCGCTGCGCAGCGGAAACAACGACGCGGGGCTCACGCTCTCGCCGACCGCGCCGACGGTGATTCTCGTCGTCGGCGTCAACGGAGCGGGGAAGACGACGTTTATCGGCAAGCTCGCGTCGCGGTTCGCGCGCGAGAAGAAGCGCGTCATGGTCGCCGCCGGCGACACCTTTCGCGCCGGCGCGATCGATCAGCTCAAGGTGTGGGCCGATCGCGCGGGCGCGGAATTCGTCGGCGCCAAGGCGGGGACCGATCCGGCGGCCGTCGCGTTCGACGCGATCGACGCCGCCGTCGCGCGCGGCGCCGACGTGTTGATCGTCGACACCGCCGGGCGGCTGCACACGAGCGAAGGGCTCATGGAAGAGCTCAAGAAAGTCGCGCGCGTGATCACGAAACGGCTGCCGGGCGCGCCCCATGAATCCCTGCTCGTGCTCGACGGCACGATCGGGCAGAACGCGGTGCAACAGGCCAAGACCTTCGCGGGTGCGGTGCCGGTGACGGGTCTCGTCGTGACGAAGCTCGATGGCACCGCACGCGGCGGCGTGGTGGTCGCGGTGCACGAGGCGATCGACGTTCCCGTCAAGTTCCTTGGCGTCGGCGAAGGCGCGGACGATCTCGTCCCGTTCGACGCGTCGGCGTTCGCGCAGGATCTCATGGAAGAGTGAGCGTGTGAGCACCTCGCGGCCCACGCAAAAGCGTCTCTATCTCGACACGCCGGTCACGTACCTCAAGGGCGTCGGGCCGGCCCGCGCGGACGCGTTGCGGCGGCTCGGCATCGTCACCGCGGGCGACTTGCTCTTTCACGTACCGCATCGGTACGAGGATGCGAGCACCGTCAGCCCGATCAAGTCGCTCGAGCCGGGGATGCACGGCACCGTCATCGGCACCGTGATCTCGAAAGGCGTCATTCCCACGCGCAAGGGGCTTCGCATCTTCCAGGCGGTGCTTCGTGATGAAACTGGAATGATAGAAGTATCATGGCCCGGCCAGCCATTCCTGGACCGAACCATCGACAAGGGGGACGCGCTGCTCGTCACCGGCAACGTCCGCTTCTTCCACGGACGCCAGCTCCAGCCGCGCGAGTTCGTCAATCTGGGCGACGACGACAGCGCGACCGCCCACGGACGCGTGTTGTCGGTGTATCCGGCGACCGAGGGCCTGTCGTTCAAGCTCATTCGCTCGATCGTCGACACGCATCTGGACGCGCTGCTGCCGCAGCTCGTCGAGTACCTGCCGCCGGACATCGTTGCACTCGGCGGCGTGCCGGCGATCGGCGAGGCGCTGCGCATGGTGCATCGCCCGGCGTCGATCGCCGACGCGATGCAGGGCCGCGCGCGCCTGGCCTTCGAGGAGCTGTTCTTCGTTCAGCTGCTGCATCAGCGCGCCAAGGATCTCGCGCGGGAGAAGCGGGCCGGTGTTCGCTTCGACAACAAGCGAACGCTCACGTCGCGCTTGCGGAAGGATCTGCCGTTCGAGCTCACCGGCGCGCAGGTGCGCTCGATTCGCGAGATCTTCGCCGACATGTGCAGCGACCGCCGCATGCAGCGATTGCTGCAGGGCGACGTCGGGAGCGGCAAGACCATCGTCGCGCTGTTCGCGGCGTTGCTGGCGATCGAGAGCGGCTATCAAGCGGCGATCATGGCGCCCACGGAACTGCTCGCCGAACAACATCATCGAACGCTCACGAAGTTGCTCGAGCCGCTCGGAATTGCGCCGCTGCTGCTCACCGGCAGCCTTCCCGCGCGCGAACGCAAGGCGGTCGCACGCCAGTTAGCGGGCGCCGAGCCGGTACTGGTGGTCGGAACGCACGCGTTGGTGCAGGAAGCGACGGTTTTCGCGAAGCTCGGCTTCGCGGCCATCGACGAACAGCATCGATTCGGCGTCGAGCAACGAAAGGCGCTTGGCGCAAAGGGCGAGGCGCCCGACGTATTGCTGATGTCCGCCACGCCGATTCCACGCTCGCTCGCGCTCACGCTCTACGGCGATCTCGATCTCAGCATGCTCGACGAGCGACCGCCGGGACGACAGCCGATCGCGACGGCGCTGCGCCGCGAATCGGGCCGCGCCCGCGTGCTGCAGTTCATCGACCGGCAGATCGAGCAGGGGCGACAGGCGTACATCGTCTATCCGGTCATCGAGGAGTCGGAGAAGACCGAACTCAAAGCGGCGACGACGATGTATGATCTGCTGGCTGCCGGCCCCTTCGCGAATCGCCGCGTCGCGTTGTTGCACGGCCGCATTCCGTCGGACGAGCGCGATGACATCATGCGACGGTTTCGCGACGGCGAGATCGACGTCCTCGTTGCGACGACGGTAATTGAGGTCGGCATCGACGTCGCGAATGCGACGGTCATGCTCATCGAGCATCCCGAGCGCTTCGGTTTGTCGCAGCTTCACCAGTTGCGAGGACGCGTCGGCCGCGGCGCCGACGAGTCGTATTGCATTCTGCTCGGCGACGTGAGTCCGGAGGTCGCCGATCGGCTCAGCGTGTTCGTGCGCACGGATGACGGTTTCGACATCGCGCGTGAGGATTTGCGCATGCGCGGCATGGGCGACCTGTTCGGCGAACGTCAGAGCGGCGTCCCGACGTTCCGCATCGCGGACCCGCTGCGCGACGAGGAGTTGAACGAACGCGCGCGCATGGCCGCCACAACGCTCCTGGAACGCGACCCAAGTCTGGATCGTCCGGAGCACGCAAACCTTCGCCGAGTCCTCGGCGAACGCTACGCTCGCTCGCTGGAATTATTCAGGGTGGGTTGACCCGACCGCCGAGCGCCGAGCGCCGAGCGCCCATCGCCCATCGCCCATCGCCCAGCGCTAGGGGTGGGGCGGAGGCTGCCCCAGCCGCTTGCGGATCCGATCGAGCTCCGCGTTCGCTTTCGCGAGCTCATCACGCAACCGCTTGATCTCCGCCTGCGCGTCAGCGGTCGTCGCGGCATCAGCGGCGGCTTTCGCGTCTTTGGCGTCGCTGGCGGCGGCGGTTGCATTCGCCGCATTCACCTTTGCATCGTGGACCTGCGACATCGCGTTCGCGGCGAGCTTGTTCAACTCCGAGAGCTGGGCCGCCGCGCGGCGCAGCGTCGTCGCCTCGGCGACGTGGTCGCGCGGACGAGGGTCCTGCAGGTACCCGTCGAGCGACGCGATCGCCGTTGTCAGTGACGCCGAACGGTTCGAGGGATCCATCTTGAACAGCGCGCGCCAGTAGGCCGTCTCCAGCGTCTGGGGCGATCCTGGATAGCGCGCGGCAAATGAAGCCAGCAGGCTGTCGGCTCCGTCGAAGTCACCGTGCGCGGCGTCGGACTGCGCTTGCGTGAGCGTCGCCGGCCAGTTGGCGGCGGGGGCGGGTGTCGAGCGTGCATGCAGCGCGGCACATCCGCTCGAGAGTAGCGGGACGACGACCGACGCGAGGACGAGCGCGACGCGGCGCAACGGTGTGCGCATCACACCGCCGCGGTGATGGCGCGCTGCATCGAAGAACGACGCGCGACCCGAACAGGCAGCGTGATCGAGAATGTCGTTCCTACTCCCACGGTGCTGTCGCACGCGATCGTTCCCCCGTGTGCTTCAACGATTTGCTTTGCGATGGCAAGTCCCAAGCCCGTACCAGTCGTGTGCGCCGACCGTTGGTTGTCGGCTTGGTAAAACTTTTCGAAGATGCGCGGGAGCTGTTCGGGCGGAATACCGGCGCCCGTGTCGCGCACTTCCATGTGAATCCCGCCATCGACCGGCTCTATCCCCAACTCGACCCGGCCGCTGCGTGGGGTGAACTTGAATGCGTTCGACAACAAGTTGCCCAGCACTTCGTTGATGCGGTCCACGTCCCAGTATACCTCATCCGGCAAATCCCCGCGCCGCTCGACCTGGAACGTGATCTCGCGCTGAACGGCCAGCACGTGAAACGCGGCATCGAGCTCGGCGAGAAAGTGGTCGAGATCGACCTTGCGCGGCTCGACACGGCCGCCGCCTGCTTCGAATCGACTCACGTCGAGCAATTGCTTCACGAGCCGGAGCAGCGTGTTGGCTTGAACGACGAGCGTCTTGTGCACGTCGAGCTGCTTCTGTGTCAGAGAGCCGTAAACGCCTTCCTCGAGCAGCTGCAGATATCCGATCATGACGTTGATCGGCGTCTTGAGCTCGTGCGACGCGACGGATACGAATTCGGCCTTGAGCTTGTCGAGCTCGCTCAACTGCCGCGTCATTTCCTTGAAGCTCTCGGCGAGCGTACCGAACTCATCGGTTCGGTCACTCGGTATTCTCAGTTTGAAGTCCAGATCACCGTCGGCGACGGCGGTCATGCCCGCGCGCAGGTCGAGCACCGGTTCGCTGATCGATCGTGTCAGGAGAATCGCGATCACGGCGGCGATGAACAGCGCCAACGCCAGCGCGGTGACGGATACCGTCGTCGTCCGGCCGATCGCCGTGGTCTGAGCAGAGACGACGCTGCTCGTTCGGTCGCGAATCGCGCTCTCCGCAAACGTCGCGGTGGAGTCGGCGCGGTTGAGCGCGGGCACGAACACTTTGGCGGACAGCGCGTCTGCCTTCGCCGTGTCGCCAGCAAGTGCGGCCGCATACTCGGACGGCGCGGCCTGCTGGATCTGCTGCACCGCGCTCCGAATGTCCTGCGCATAGCTCGGCAGCTGGAAGCGGCTGAGCGTGTCGGCCATGGCGCCGAGATGCGAGAGCTCGTGATCGACGGTGTCGCGCGCGGCACTGTTGTATGAGAACAACAGCGCCAGTTCCTCGCGCCGAAGATTGTTGAGGCCCTCGCGGACGCGCCCGATCAGCAGCAGCCCCGAAAACTCGCGGTCGCGCAATGCCTTCGCGTCCTCGTGCAACCGGTTGAGTGACCGGATCGCGAAGACGAGCGGCAGAACGAGAATGATGGCGATGGTAACGAGGCCGGCGCCGAGCCTCGAACGCAGGGTCATGTGCGATGCGTGGGACGTTCGGGAATGAAACTCTATTGCAAGGAAAACACCGCAAGGTCGAAGCCGCTAGCGGGGTACCATCATCTTACCGCCAGTTGTAGCCTTATTGCTCGTCGTTACACCAGCTTAGCCGCTCGTAAGCTGCTCTCAGCAACTGTTCGTACGCCTCGATCCTCTCCATGGCAGACCCGACGCCGCGCATCGCCGAGCTCAAGGACCACGTTGGTCAGCGTGTCACCATCCGAGGATGGGTCACGCACGTAAGATCGTCTGGTAAGGTCGCTTTCGCAGTGATCCGCGACGGTACCGGCGTCATGCAGGCGGTCTTCGTGAAGACGCAGCTGCCGCCCGAGGTGTGGGAGCGGTTCAAGGAGTTGACGCTCGAGGCATCGGTGCACGTGACGGGTGAGGTGCGGGCCGAGGCGCGCGCACCGGGCGGCTTCGAGATGGGCGTCACTGATTTGACCGTCTTCGGCGCCAGCCCCATCGACTACCCGATTCAGCCGAAGGAGCACGGAATCGACTTCCTGCTCGACCACCGGCACTTCTGGCTGCGCTCGAACCGCGTGCGGGCGATCTTCGCCATTCGCAACGAGATCGAGCAGGCGATCCACGATTTCTACTACGAGCGCGGCTTCCTGCGCGTCGACACGCCGATCCTCACCGCGGCGATCGGTGAGCGCAGCGGCCTGTTCTCGACCGAGTACTTCGAGGAAGGGAACGCCTATCTCGCGCAGACCGGTCAGCTCTACGGCGAAGCCGCCGCCGCCGCGTTCGGAAAGATCTATACGTTCGGGCCGACCTTCCGCGCCGAGAAGTCGAAGACGCGGCGGCATCTGACCGAGTTCTGGATGATCGAGCCCGAGGTGGCGTGGAACGACTCGAACGACAACATGCGGTTGCAGGAAGACTTCGTGAGCTTCCTCGTGCAGCGCTGCCTCGAGCGGAGATCCGCGGAGCTCAAGGAGCTCGAGCGCGACACCTCGCATCTCGAGCGGGTGAAGGCGCCATTCCATCGCGTGAACTACACCGACGCGGTCGCGATTCTGCAGAAGAAGGGCAGCGAGGTGAAATGGGGCGACGATTTAGGCGCCGAAGACGAATCATTGCTCGTCGCCGACTACGATCGCCCGGTCTTCGTGATGAACTATCCGAAGGAAGCGAAGGCGTTCTACATGAAGGAGAATCCCGACGATCCGCGCACGGTATTGTGCGACGATTGTCTGGCGCCCGAAGGGTACGGCGAGATCATTGGCGGGTCGCAGCGCGAGGACGATTACGACAAGCTGCTGCACCGCATTCACGAGGAAGGTCTGCCCGTCGATGCCTATGGCTGGTATCTCGATCTCCGCAAATACGGCACGTTCGTGCACTCGGGCTTTGGACTCGGACTCGAGCGAACGGTGGCGTGGATTTGCGGCTTGCCGCATATCCGCGAGGTGATTGCCTTCCCGCGGATGATGCATCGCTTGCGGCCGTAGCTCATTTCCGTTCGGTCGTCTTCACTTCGTCCCACAGCGCGTCCAACTGCTGGAGCGACGCTTCGCCGACCTTGAGCCCCCGCTCGGCCGCCATTTTTTCGACTGCTCCGAACCGCCGCGCGAACTTCACGTTCGCCTTGTCGAGCGCGAGCGCGGGGTGCACGCCGGCCTTGCGGCTCAAATTCACGACCGCGAATAACAGATCTCCAATCTCTTCCTCGAGGCGCTCGTGCGCCGCGTCGTAGTTGGGTGGCGCATGGGGATCGGCGGGCGGCCGCGCGCGCAGCTCCTCGTGTACCTCTTCCAGCTCTTCTTCGACTTTCTGCGCCGGACCCTCCGTGTCGGGCCAGTCGAAACCGACGCCTGCCGCGCGATCTTGTAACCGAAACGCGCGATGCAGCGCGGGCAGATCGGCCGGCAATCCATCCACGATGCTCGCGCGCTTCTTCGCCTTCATCTGCTCCCACGGCTGGCGCGCGCCTTCGCCGTACAGGTGCGGGTGACGGCCTTTCATCTTCGTGATGAAACCGGACGCAACGTCGTTCATGGTGAACGCGCCACGCTCCTCGGCCAGCACGGAATGGAAGAGAATCTGCAGCAGCAGGTCGCCGAGCTCTTCGCGAAGTTGCGCGTCGTTGCCGGCGCGAATGGCGTCGTCGACCTCGTAGGCCTCCTCGATCAAATACGGACGCAGCGACTCGTGCGTCTGCGCGGCGTCCCACTCGCACCGCGCGCGCAGGTCGCGCATCAGGGACAAAGTATCGTCGAGCGATGGTTTACTTTGCATGCGGTTGGGTGTGTACGCCTTGGATAGCCTGGTCCGGTTCGGTATACTACCCGTTCTCTGAATCACGGGTCAATGCACAGTTTGATCAGACGCGCCTGGGTCGAAGTCGACCTCGGCGCGTTGTTACGCAACGCCAGCGCGATTGCCGCGCAGTCACGCGCACCGCTGTTGCCCATGGTCAAAGCCGACGGCTACGGTCTGGGCGCGGTGCGCGTCGCGCGCACGCTCGAGCGGCTCGACCCTTGGGGCTTCGGTGTTGCGACCGTCGGAGAGGGCGAGGAACTTCGCCGCGCACGCATCACCCGGCCCGTTCTCGTCTTCACTCCGCTCCTCGCCGGCGACTTCGACGCGGCGGTTCGCGCCGATCTCACTCCAACGCTCGGCACGCACGAGGGCATCGTGCGCTGGGAAGAAACTGGCCGGCCGTGGCATCTGTCGATCGACACCGGAATGAACCGCGCCGGCGTGCCGTGGAATGAAGTCGCATCGCTGCGCGATCTCCTCGTGCGCTTTCCGCCGCACGGCGCGTTCACGCATTTTCATTCCGCGGAGAAGAAGGACGCCTCACGCGCCGAGCAGGAGCGGCGGTTCGACAAGGCCATCGCGGATTTGCCGATCGAACCGAAGCTCCTGCATGCGGAAAACAGCCCGGCCGTTCAGCACGGCGGCGTTTCGCGCTGGAGTCTCGTGCGTCCCGGCGTGTTTCTGTACGGCGTGACGTCGGGCGAGAATCCACGCATCACACCCGCGCCCGTTGCGTCGCTGCACGCGCGCATCGTCGATGTACGCACGATCGCGGCCGGTGAATCGGTGAGCTACGGCGCCACGTTTCACGCGAGCGAGTTGCGTCGCATCGCGACACTTGCAATCGGATACGGCGACGGATACCGCCGAGCGATGAGCAATCGCGCATGCGTGCTCGTTCACGGTCAGCGCGCGCCGGTCGTCGGTGTGGTCACGATGGACATGACCATGATCGACGTGACTGGGATCGACTGCGCGATCGGCGACGCGGCGACGCTCATCGGGTCCAACGGCGATGATTGCCTCACGGTGAACGACGTCGCCGCGTTCGGCGACATCAGTCCGTATGAGGTTCTCACGAGCCTGCGCGGTCGACTGCCGCGCCGCTACCTGAACGACGCTGACGGAGACGACCGCCGATGAGCCGGCGCGCGGCGATCATCGTCCTCGACGGCGTCGGCATTGGCGCGGCTCCGGACGCGGCGCGATACGGCGACACCGGGAGCAACACGCTTGGCAATGTCGCACGAGCGGTTGGCGGTATGGAGTTGCCAAACCTCGAGCGCGCGGGCCTTGGCAACATCGCTCCCTTGGACGGCGTCTCGCCAAACGACTCCGCCACCGGCGCGTGGGGATTGATGGTCCCGAAGTCGGCGGGAAAAGACAGCACCACCGGCCACTGGGAGATTGCGGGCGTTCATTTGCTCAAACCGTTTCCGACGTATCCCAACGGGTTTCCCGCCGACGTCGTGCGCGAGTTCGAACGTCGCACGGCTCGCCGCGTCATTGGAAGCGTCGTCGGAAGCGGCACGGCGGTTCTCGATCAGTTCGGTCACGAACACCAGCACACGGGCGCGTGGATTCTCTACACGTCGGCCGACTCGGTCTTCCAGGTCGCCGCCCACGAGAACGTTATCGCGCTCGACGAGTTGTATGCCGCGTGCGAGACCGCCCGCGCCATGCTCGTTGCGCCGAATGACGTCTCACGCGTCATCGCGCGTCCCTTCGTCGGTGAGTCGGGTTCGTACACGCGAACGAAGAACCGTCGCGACTTCTCGATCGAGCCGCCCGCCGAGACGTTGCTCGACGCACTGGCGACCGCGGGCGTGCCCCGCGCGGGTGTCGGCAAGGTCGACGACTTGTTTGCGGGGCGAGGTATCGTTTCGCGCCACACCGCCAACAATGCGGAGGGCATCTTTGCGATCGGCCAATGGCTGAGCGATGCGCCAAGTGGGTTACTTTTCAGCAACTTGGTAGATTTCGACCAGGCTTTTGGGCACCGGAACGACACTCAGGGGTTTTATGGGGCGCTGCGTGAGTTTGACGCTGCGCTGCCGGCGCTCCTGGCCACGTTACGAGAGGACGATCTGCTCTTCATTACCGCCGACCACGGGAACGACCCAACGACAGCATCGACCGACCACGCACGCGAGTGCGTGCCGTTGCTCGTGCTCGGGCCGGCGGTCCGTCCCCAGGCACTCGGCCGCCGCGCCACGTTCTCGGATCTTGGCGCGACCGTTGCCGAGTGGCTCCGCGTCGATTTTCGAGGCCGTGGCAGCTCGTTCCTTCCCGAACTGACCGGGCGATAGTGGCCACAGACGCGCGCACGAATAGTCCCGCCGGCGACGAGCGAACGATGACACTGCTGCGCGAGCGAGCGTTCGCCGCGATGGAGCGGGCGTACGCGCCGTACTCCAAGTTCCGTGTCGGCGCCGCGATTCTCGCGTCCGACGGCAGCGTTACCGAAGGCTGCAACGTGGAGAACGCCGCCTATCCCGCCGGCATGTGCGCCGAGCGCGGCGCGATCGCCTCGGCCGTGGCGCGCGGCAATCGCAGCTTCGAGGCGGTGATGATCGCCACCGAAGCCGAGGAGCCGACGCCGCCGTGCGGCATCTGCCGCCAGGTCCTCGAGGAATTCTCGCCGCATTTGCTCGTCATCTCGACCACTCGCGATGGACGCGAGGCGCGCTGGTCGCTCGATGAGCTGCTGCCCAAGGCGTTCACTCCGCAATCACTCGACCGGCGATGAATAGATTTTTTGAGGAACGATCACGCAAGTTTCTCGGTCTGCTTACCGCGGTGCTCGCGACCGTATCGATCGCCGCGTGCAGTGAAAAGCTCGAAGCGGGCAAATCGTGTCCGCTGCTCTGTCCCGAGCAAGCGATCTCGCTGAGCGACACGACGATCGACGCCATCGTCACGGATACGACCGTGCTCGGTCTGCCGCCGATCGGCGCCGAGGCGTTTCTCATGCTCGCGTCACATGGCGACACGCTCGACTCGCGCGCGATGGTCCGCTTCGACACGCTCCCGCAAACGTTCACGGCGCGGAATTCAATCGACAGCTCGATCACGGTCATCGACAGCGCGTTCCTCGTGACGCCGATCGCCAAGCCGGACAGCGCGCATCGCCCGGCCGGTCCGATCACGATCGAAGTCTACGACGTCGACACCACGGCGACGGACACCGTCGCCTCGATTCTCGGCTCGCTGTTCCGGAACGACCGGTTCCTGGGCTCGCGCACGTTCCGGCCGGAGTCGTTGACCGACACGCTCCAGATTCCGATCTCGACGGACACGGTGCTCGACCGCGTGTTGAACGGAAAGAAGCTGCGCGTCGGCTACCGCCTGGTGACCCCAACTGGTCGCGGCTACGACATTCGCATCGGCAGCACGCAAGGCACGGCGGCGGTGTCGTTGCGCATCAAGGCGTCGCTGGACACCGCCGCGACGGCCGTCGTCGTTTCGCCGCTGTCGAACACACCGCTGAATCAGTCCTTTCTCGCCGGGCCGCTCGCCGACTTCACGATCGTGCTGAAGGGCCTGACGTCGTCGCCGGCCACTGTTTTGGCGGTTGGCGGCGTCCCGTCTCGGCGCTCGCTGCTGCGCTTTGACGTGCCGTCGCACATCATCGATTCGACGACGATCGTTCGTGCGTCGCTCATTCTGACGCAGCTGCCGAACCGGCGAATCGATCCGCGTGATTCGATCTTCGTATTTCCGAACGCGATTCTCGCCGGACCGACGGTCACCAACGCCGGCTCCGCCCTGGGATTCATTGGCACCAACGGCCAATTCGGCCTCGATTCACTGCTCATCGCGCCCGGTGACAGCGGCCAGAAGAGTTTCGAGATCGTCGGTCTCGTACGCACGTGGAAAGGCAATCCGACCACGACGAGCCCGCGCGCCATCGCCCTGCGCAGCGGGCTCGAAGGTCAGGCGCCCGGCGAAATCGATTTCTTCTCGACGAAAGCCGCTGCGGCGCTGCGGCCGAGGCTTCGCATCACCTACGTGCCGCAAACGAGCTTCGGAATCCCATGAGCCCTCGTCGAACGCAAACTGAAACGAACGGTCGGGCAATCCGCTCGCTATTGGTGGCGCTGCTCTTCAGCGCGATCAGTACCATGCGTGCGAACGCCCAAGCCAATTTGAGCTCGCAAGGGTTCGGTTTCCCCACGGGCCAGTTCAGCTCACGGGCGTATGGCACCGGCGGTGCGATCGGCGAAATGGATCCGTTGTCACCGATCAATCCGGCGGCGCTCGCGCAGCTCGGATCGCGCCTCGTCTTCTTCCAGATCGAGCCCGAGTACCGAAGCGTGACGACGAGCAACGGAACCGAGCGCACGACCACGGCGCGTTACCCCGTCGTGTTTGGAGCCATCCCGTTCGGTTCACGTTTGGTGATGAGCCTCAGCTCGTCCACGCTGCTCGACCGAACGGCAACGACCGTCTTCAATACGACCGACACGATCGCCGCGGGCGAGCTGGTGCCGATCACGACGCGCTTTCGCGTGGACGGCGCGTTGAACGACATTCGCCTTGCCGGCGCATGGACGGCAGCGCAGTGGCTTCGCGTTGGTGTCGGGGTGCACGGCATCGCCGGTCACAATCTCGTGAGCATCACGCAATCATTCACGGACACGACGCAGTTTGCACCCTTCACGCAGCAACGCGTCCTCGGCTTCGGCGGTGCCGCTGCATCGGCGGGCCTTCAGGTGTTCAGCAAGACGTGGAACGCGTCCGCCTCGTTCCGCGTGGGCGGGAAGCTCGACCTCTCGTCCGAAGACACCGTGCTCACGTCGGCGCACGTCCCGAACCGGTTCGGTGTGTCGCTCGCGTACACCGGTATCCCCGGTTCGTCGATCGCGGTGCGCACCGCGCACGACACGTGGTCCGCGCTCGGCAATCTCGGGCAGAATGGGCTGGTCGGCGTCGATGCGTGGGACACGAGCGTCGGAGGCGACTTTACCGCGCCACGAATCTTGAGCCATCCGGTGTTCTTGCGCGCGGGGTTCCGCGATCGTACGCTCCCATTTCAAGCCGCCGGTCAGGATGTGATGGAAAAGAGCATCACGGCCGGTATTGGAAGCGCGTTCGCCAACAACCGAGTGCTTGGCGATCTCGCGATCATCAGCGCGTCGCGCAGCGCGAACATCGGCGCGTCGGAGCACGCCTGGACGATCAGCATCGGGCTCAGCGTCTTACCGTAAGACGGTAACACATTCGTGGAACAATCCGAGCTCCCGCCCAACGCGCCAACGATTCTCGTCGCCGACGACGTCGAAGCGAACGTGGAGTTGCTCTTCGACCAACTGCACGTGCTCGGATTTCGCGCCATCGCCGCCCACGACGGCCCATCGGCGCTCGCGGCCTGTTTCGAGCATCGCCCCGATCTCGCGATCCTCGACGTCTCGATGCCGGCCGGCGATCTCGGGGTCGACGACCGCTCGACGGGGTTCGAGGTGTGCCGGCGCATCAAGCGTGATCCGCGCACGAAGAGCATTCCCGTCATCTTCGTCACGGCGCTGAACGACACGACGGACCGCGTGAAGGCGATCGAGGCCGGCGGCGACGACTTCCTCACCAAGCCGCATAACCGCCTGGTGCTCGGCGCGCGTGTCCGGAGCCTGCTCAAGCTCAAGGCGGCGACCGACTCGCTGGAGGATACGCTACGCAAGCTGCGCGAAGCGGAGAAGATGCGCGACGACCTGATGAAGATGATCGTGCACGATCTCAAGACGCCGCTCACCTCCGTGCTCGCGACGACCGAAATGCTCATCGACGGCGACTTTGGCGCGTTGGCTGACGAGCAGCGCCGCGCGCTGGGCGACGTCGAAGGCAAGGCCGAAGATCTGCTCGCGCTGATCGAGGATTTGCTGGAGGTGGCGCGCATCGAGGAAGCGACGATGACGCTCGACCTGCAACCGATCGCTCCCGCGGCGCTGCTCAACGAGATCGTCAACGAGTGGGCGCTGCGCTTCCAGCAGGAAGGTGCGCACGCCACGATCGACGTCTCGGACGACGCCACGGTGTTCGAGGCCGACAAGGGCCTGCTCAAGCGCGTCATCGGCAACCTGGTATCGAACTCGTTGACGCACTCGGCGAGCGCGGTGACGCTGACGCTGTCGGCCCGCCGCGACGGCGACGCGATTCTGTTCACGGTCGCCGACAACGGCCCGGGCATTCCGGCCGAGTATCACGAAGTGATATTCAGGAAGTTTGAACGCGTGAAGAATCCGAGCATTCCGCGCACACGCAGCTCGGGACTGGGCCTCGCCTTCTGCAAGCTGGTCGTCGACGCGCACGGCGGGCGGATCTGGGTGCAGAGCGCCGGCGAAGGCAAGGGAAGCGCCTTCCACTTTTCCATGCCGATCAAGCCCGCGCACCGCGAGGTGCGCGTGACGTCGAGCGGCGCCGTGCCGGCGTGAAGGTGTACCTGCGCACCCTTGGGTGCCGGGCGAACCACTACGATACCGAAGCGGTTCGCGAGCTCGTCGAAGCGAGTGGGCACGCGATCGTTTCGTCGCCCGCGGACGCGGACGTCGCGGTGTTCAACAGCTGCGCGGTCACCGCGGATGCCGAGGCGGAGTTGCGGAAGCTGGTTCGTCGGGCGGCGCGATCGAAGCCGTCGCTTCGCACGCTCGTCATGGGTTGCGCCGCCGCGCTCGACGACGACCGCGCGCCCGCGTTGCGCGCGCGATCGCTGCCGACGGTCGAGCATGTTGTTGGCGGCGCGGATCTGCCGCGCATCGCCGCGGCGCTCGAGCTACGCGCGCCGGCGACCACGCTCACCCGCCGCCAGGCTGGCACGCGCGCGCTGCTTCGCGTGCAGGACGGTTGCGACGAGCATTGCACGTTCTGCGCGACGACGCTCGCACGCGGCGCGAATCGCAGCCGAGCAGCAGATGAGTTGGTGCGCGAAGCCCTGGTGCTTGCGGAGTGGCATTCAGAAATCGTCATTACGGGAATTCACATCGGGACGTACGGCCGCGACGCCGGGACTTCGCTGGGGGCGCTCATGCAGCGGCTCGTGCGCGACGTGCCCGATGTTCGCTTCCGCTTGTCGTCGATCGAGGCGACCGAGCTCGATGCCGCGCTGGTCGAGCTGATGTCGGGCGAGCCGCGCCGCGTTGCGCCGTACGTGCACGCGCCCGTGCAGACGGGCTCTGATCGACTGCTGCGCCGGATGGGGCGCAATTGGTATACTTCTGCTACTTATTCCGCCGCACTCGAGCGCTTGGCCGAGCGTGTGCCGATTCTTGGAATCGGCGCGGACGTCATCGCCGGATTCCCGGGCGAGACCGAGACCGATCACGCCGCGACGAAAGCGCTCGTCGCGCGGCTGCCGTTCACCTATCTGCACGTGTTTCCGTACTCGCTGCGACCGGGGACGGCGGCCGAGCGACTGCCGGATCGCGTGTCGTCGCACGCGGTGCTCGAACGGGCGACGGAGCTTCGCGCGATCGGAGAAGCAAAGGCGTCGGCCCATCGCGCGTTGCGCGTTGGAGGGTGCGCCGACGTGATCGTCATCGGCGAGGGTGGCGCGAAGTCGGGAATGACGGAAGACTTCCTGACCGTCGCGCTCGACGACATGTCACGTGGACGAAACGAGCGATTCGCGGCGCGGCTCGTGGAACGCGGCGGGGCGCTGGTTGCGGTGGAGGAGTCGTGCGCGCTGGCCGTGTCGCCGCGGTAGCCGCGGTTGCAGCGGATCTATTGGCGGTAAGGCGCGTTACCCGTCGCCGCGCGCTATCTTACAAGATTCACCCGCCTTGTCGCTTTCGATCCCGATGACCGACCCGCGCCCCACCGTTTACGTCGAGACCTACGGCTGCCAGATGAACGTGAGCGACTCCGAGCTCATGCTCGGAAAGCTCGCCGCGCACGGCTATGACGCCGTCGAGCAGCCCGACGGCGCCGACGTCATTCTGGTGAACACCTGCGCGATCCGCGACCACGCCGAACAGCGCGTCATCGGGCGGCTGGGCGAGCTCAAACGCAACATGAAGCCCGGCGCGATCGTCGGCGTCACGGGATGCATGGCGCAGCGCCTCGGTCCCGAGCTCCTGAAGAAGGCGAAGCACGTGAGCGTCGTGATTGGCCCCGACGGGTATCGCGCGCTGCCGGCGCTCATCGATGGCGCGCGCCGCGGTGAACGAACGACCGCCACGACCTTCGATCTCGAGGAGCACTACGAGGACTTCGAGCCGCGCCGCTTCGACAAGGTCAAGGCGTGGATTCCCGTGCAGCGCGGCTGTGATTACCGCTGCACGTATTGCATCGTGCCGACGACGCGCGGTCCGGAACGCAGCCGCAAGCTGGCGGACGTCGTCCGCGAAGCGAATGACGTCGTCGCGGCCGGGATGTCGGAGATCGTGCTGCTCGGGCAGACGGTGAATTCGTATCACGATGGTACTAATGATTTCGCGGATCTATTGCACGCGATCGGCCAGGTCGACGGTGTTCGCCGCCTTCGATTCACCAGCCCGCATCCGAACGACTTCTCCGATCGCGTGATCGACGCCATGGCCGACGTCGACGCCGTGTGCGAGCACGTGCATCTGCCGATGCAGTCGGGCTCGTCGCGCATTCTCAAGCGCATGCTCCGCCGCTACACGCGCGAAGAGTACCTCGCGTGCGTCGAGAGACTGCGCGCCGCGATTCCGGGTTTGTCCGTCACGACCGACGTCATCGTCGGCTTCCCCGGCGAAACGGAAGCCGACTTCGAGGAAACGCTCGAGGTGGTACGCGAGGTCGGCTTCATGGACGGATTCACATTCAAGTTCTCGCCGCGCGACGGCACGCCGGCCACGCGCATGCCGGCCGAGCTGACGGTGAGCGACGAGGTCGCGAGCGAGCGGCTCGCCCGGCTCGTCGAGACGATCCGATCCAACTCGCGCGCGGCGAACATGCACCAGCTCGGCCGGCGCGTCGAAGTGCTCGTCGAGCGCGAAGCGCGGCGCGGCGGCGACCTCGTGATGACGCGCACGCGCGACTTCCGAACGGTGCTCGTGCCGGGCGACGCGAGCATGCTCGGCCAGTACCTCAACGTCGAGCTGTCGGGGACGACGGGGTCCACGTTCACCGGGCAGATCGTCCGTGAACGTGAGCGCCAGCCGCTGCCCATGGCGGGATAAGGACGTGGGCGCGCGACTCGTCGTGCGTGTGGCGCGTGCGCTGATCGGACTGGCGACGCTTACGGCGACAGTTGCTGCGACGGCCTGCGATCGCACGTCGATCGCCGCGACGGCGCATGATTCGACGACCACCTCGCCGCCACCCGTTACGGCGGCTCTGAGCGCGCACGATTGGACGCGATTCGGCTTCGACGTTGGCCGTTCGAGCGCCTCACCTGATTCGATCGCGATCGATTCGACGAACGCCGCGTCGCTCACGCGGACGCAGATCTCGATCGACGGCACCGTCGACGCCGCCGCGATTTTTCTTCACGGCGTGACGGTCGCCGGCGCGTCGCATGACGTCCTGTTCGTGACGACGACGTACGGAAAGACCGTGGCGATCGATGCGTCGAGCGGCACGACGCTCTGGGAATTCACGCCGCCGGGGTACTCGTCGTTCGCGGGCAGTGCGCAGATCACGACGACCACGCCGGTCGCCGATCCGTCGCGCCAGTTCATCTACGCGGCGTCGCCGGACGGCTCCATTCGCAAGCTCGCTGTCGCGGATGGGCGCGTCGTATGGACGACGCCGATCACGACGTTGCCGGCGCGCGAGAAGATCGCGTCGCCGCTCAACTTCGATCGCGGGCACGTCATCGCGGTGACGGGCGGCTACATCGGCGACGCGGCGCCGTATCAGGGCCATGTCTCGGTGCTCGACGCATCGAACGGCGGGGTGCTGCATACCTGGAATTCGCTGTGCAGCGACCGGGCCGGCCTGCTCACTCCGAGCTCGTGCAGCCAGAGCGGGTCCGCGATCTGGGGTCGCGCCGGCGCGGTGATCGATTCCGCGACGGGCGAGATCTACGTCACCACCGGCAACGCGCGCTGGGATGGGCTCACCAATTGGGGCGACGCGGTGCTCGCGCTCGACGCGAACGCCACGCATCTCATCGGCAATTATACACCTGCTAATACACAAACACTCAATAACACCGACGCGGACCTCGGCTCGACGTCGCCCGTGCTGCTCGGCGGCGGGCTCGTGGCGCAGGGCGGCAAGGACGGACACATCCGCGTATTGAAGTGGTCGGACATGCGGGGAACCGTCGCGAATTCCGGCGGCGAAGTGCAGCTGCTGTCGACCCCGTCCGGCAATGCGCTCTTCACCGCGCCGGCCGTCTGGCGCGCGAGCGACGGCACGTGGGTGTTCGCGGCCGACGGCGGCGGTACGCAGGCCTGGAAGCTGTCCGGCGGCCAGCTGACGTCGGTCTGGCGGAACGGCAATTCCGGGACGAGTCCGGTCGTGGCGGGCGGATTGGTGTTCGTGTACGACCCGGGTGGAAGCCTGCGCATCTACACGGCGCGTGGTGGCAACCAGGTCGCGCGGCTCACGATGGGATCCGGGCATTGGAACAGTCCGATCGTGGTCGATCGCATGGTGATGGTGCCGGAGGGGAACGCGAACTCGCATCAGACGAGCGGCGTCATCGACGTCTTTAGACTTCCCTAAACTTCCCTAAAGTCGGCGGACTCCCCTCACTCCGCGGTCATCCTGAGTGGAGCGAAGGACCCCTGTCTCAGCGGAGCGCGGCATGAGACTCCTCCGCCGGGACGGGGGTCCTTCGACTGCGGCGCTGCGCGCCTTCGCTCAGGATGACATGCGTTGTGTGGTGAAATGATCCGCCGCGCGGTGGATCGATGGCATCCGCCGCGCCCGCGCACGGTATCCTCTCGCGACGATGCCTCTCGTCGCCTGGGCGCTCGGCGCATACATCGCGGGACTCTACGCCGGCTTTTCGGCGGCGCCCCTGCTCATTGGTGTCGCGCTGGCTGCGTCGGCGCTCGCCGGCGTCATTCATGCGCGAACGGCGATCGCCGGTCTCGTCGCCGCGTGTCTCGCCGGCGTGTTCATGGCGCAGGCCGCCGTGCGTGCCGACGCCAATTGCCTGCGTGCGGTACAGGAGACCGGCAGCGCCGACGTGGTGCTTCAGGGTGACGCGTCGCCTGGAGCATTCGTGCGCGCCGGGGTGGACGGATGCGGCGCGACGATATCGATATCGATCGTCAGCGGCGAGGCGATGGAGGGCAGTCACGCGACGGTGCACGGCATCGCACTGCGCGGCGATCGCGGTGTGGTGCTGCAGCATGCGTCCATCGCAATGGCGAGCGCGAATCGACCCGGCCTGCTCAACCGACTCCGCGCTGCTGCCGGGCACGCGATCGATGACACCTTCGGCTCGGACGCACCGCTCGTACGCGCGCTGCTGATCGCCGATCGCCACGAGATCGCGCCCGAGGTGCGCGACCGATTCGCCGCCGCGGGCTTGGCGCACATCCTTGCCATCGCCGGCCTGCACATCGGCATCATTGGACTCGCGTTCTCGATTCTGCTCGAGCTGCTTGGCGTCTCGCGCCGAACGTCGAGCATCGCGACGATCGGCGCCATCGTCGTCTACGTCGCCATCATCGGCGCGCCGGTGCCAGCGGTTCGCTCGGCGACCATGCTGAGCGTGCTCCTCGCGACGCGCCTCATGCAGCGACCGACCTCGCGCTGGGCCATCGTCGCACTCGGCGCGGCGCACGCGGTGCTCGATGCGCGCGTCGTGCTGGAGGTTGGCTATCAGCTCAGCGTCGTCGGCGTGTCGCCCATGATCGCGGCGGGAATGTTGGGCAGGCGGCTTGGGCTCCATCGCTGGCGGCCGTTTCCGAAAGCGGCCGCGTTGACACTCCTCGGCACCACGGTGGCGACGATTGGTTCGGCGCCGATCGTCGCGTTGGCGTTTGGGCGCGTGAGTCTCATCGCGCCGCTCAGCAATCTCGTGGCGACGCCGCTGATCGCGCTCGCGCAGCCGATGATTCTCGCCGGGCTGCTGGTGTCGCCGATCGCGCCCGTCGCGCACTACATCGCGGACGCGGCGCACCCGTTGCTCGCCGGCCTGAACGGCGTCGCCACTCTCTCCGCGTCGATTCCGTGGGCGAGCGTCGGCGTGGCGCCGAGTGCTGCGGCGGCGGTGATCGCGGCGGCGATGTCGGCGTGTGTGATCGTCGCGTGTGCATCACGGGAGTGGCGGCGTCCGGCGACATTGGCCGCTGTCGCCGCGACGACGTTGGCGTGGCTGCCGTTCGCGCCGTCGCGCGCGGGGCTCTTCGAAATTCATATGATCGATGTTGGGCAGGGCGATGCGATCGCACTGCACACGCCGCACGGTCATTGGATCGTCGTCGACGCGGGCCGCGCGTGGCGCGGTGGCGACGCCGGTCGGTCGACCGTCGTTCCGTACATCGGCCTTCGCGGTGGCGACGTCGATGAATTCATTCTGAGTCATCCGCACACCGATCATGTCGGCGGCGCCGCGACCGTGCTCCAGGTACTGCGTCCGCGCATCTATGTCGACGCGGGATTTCCCGGGCCGGCGGAGTCCTATCGCGCGTCGCTCTCCGCGGCGCGAGACGTTGGCGTTCGTTGGCAGCGCGCGCATCCCGGCGACACCGCGACGATCGACGGCGTGTCGCTGCGCATTCTCGCGCCCGATTCCGCGTGGACTGCACATCTCGTCGACCCGAACCTCGCGAGCGTGATCGTGCTGGTGCAGTACGGCGCGGTGCGCATGCTCATGATGGGCGACGCCGAGCGGCCGGAAGAGGAGTGGCTGCTCGCGCATGAACGTGATGCGTTGCATGCTGACATTCTGAAGGTCGGGCATCACGGCAGCAGCACGAGCAGCTCGCCGGAGTTCCTCACGGCCGTCACGCCTCGCCTCGCGCTGGTCTCCGTCGGCGCGGGAAACAGCTATCACCTGCCGACGCCGTCCGTGATGCACCGCCTGGCCGCGCAAGGCGCCGGGGCCCAGGTTCTGCGTACGGATCATCTCGGCACCATCGTCGTTCGAACGGACGGCGATCGAATTCTCATCGATGCCGCCGGAGACGAATGGGAGTTGCCGCCGCGCTCGAACTCGTTGGGCACGCGTTGATCGGAGAGCCGGATTGCTTGCCCGAGCATGTGACCGCGCGCTTTCCGGAACTGCGGCGCGCGCGGTGGCGTCGCGGCGGCTTGCCGGTGCGGGTCGGCGGCTGGTGCTTGGGACAGCGTACGGTGTCGGCCATTACGCTGTGGCACACCATCTGGCTTGCGCCCGGCGTCAGTCCGTCAGTCGAATTGCTCTTGCACGAATTACGACACGTCGATCAGTTTGAGGCGAGCACGGCCTTTCCGCTGCGCTATCTGTGGGAGTCGCTACGGCGCGGCTATGTTAGGAATCGCTTCGAGGTCGATGCGCGCGAATACGCGGCGGCGCGGCTGCGCGCCCACGACGACACCCTGAACGGATGAACTAGCGTGGTCAAACACACAGCGACGTCGGTCGTCACGATCGAGCGATTCATCATCGAAGAGGAACGCAATCACCCGGAAGCGACGGGCGAGCTTTCGGGCATTCTCTACGACCTGGCGCTCGCGGCGAAGATGATCGCCAACAAGGTGCGCAGCGCGGGCCTCGCCGACATCCTTGGTTCGGCCGACCTCGAGAACGTGCAGGGAGAGGTGCAGCAGAAGCTCGACATTCTCTCGAATGAGATCATCGTCAAGGCGATGGACCACGGCGGCCGCCTGTGCGCCATGGCGTCGGAAGAGGAGCCGGGCATCATTCAGATTCCCGAGCACTTCAAGTGCGGCAAGTATTGTCTGCTCTTTGACCCGCTCGACGGATCGTCGAACATCGACGTGAACGTGCCCGTCGGAACGATCTTCTCCGTCGTCCGCAAGATCACGCGCGGCCGCCATGGAGAGCTCGAGGACATGCTGCAGCCGGGGCGGCGCCAGGTGGCCGCGGGGTACGTCATCTACGGCTCGAGCACGATGATGGTGTACACGACCGGGCAGGGCGCGCACGGCTTCACGCTCGACCCGTCCATTGGCGAATTCCTGCTCTCGCATCCGAACATTCGCATTCCGGAAAACGGGCGGTATTTGTCGGTTAACGATTCATATGAGCAGCACTGGGACGACAACGTTCGCACGGTGATGCGCAAGTACAAAGGCCTCGACAACGATCACAAGGCGCTGAGCACGCGCTACGTCGGCTCGCTCGTCGCCGACTTCCATCGCAACCTGCTCGGCGGCGGCATCTTCGCGTATCCATCGAGCCGCAAGTCGCCGAACGGCAAGCTGCGGTTGCTGTATGAGGCAAATCCGCTGGCGTTCATCGTGGAGCAGGCGGGCGGCGCGGCGTGCGATGGATCGCAGCGCATTCTCGACGTGACGCCGACGGAGTTGCATCAGCGGACGCCGCTCTATATCGGGAGCAAGAGCGAGGTAGAGCTGGCGCAGCGGACGCTCGCGCAGAAGGCGGAGTTGGCGCTGACGTAACGGCGCTGTCATCCCGAGCGAAGGCGCGCATCGCGGACCCCCCGCTGTCATCCCGAGCGAAGGCGCGAAGCGCCGAAGTCGAGGGACCCCCGTCCCGACGGAGGAGCTCCACGCAGCGCTCCGCCGAGAAGGGGGTCCTTCGACTCGCTCGCTGCGCTCACTCGCTCAGGATGACGCACGCCGCGTTAATTTCCGGTCGCCATGCCCGACGACTCCAAAACTTCTCCTTCCGGCGTGCCGATCGCGCCGGTGTATCGCCCTGACGACGCGGCGCTCGATTACGCGCGCGACCTGGCCGATCCCGGCGCGTTTCCATTCACGCGTGGCGTGCAGCCCACGATGTACCGCGGCCGCCTGTGGACCATGCGGCAGTACGCGGGGTTCGGCACGGCCGCCGAGACGAACCGGCGATTCCATCTGTTGCTGGACGCGGGGCAGACAGGCTTAAGCGTTGCGTTCGACTTGCCGACGCAGATGGGCATCGACTCCGACTCATCGCGCGCCCTCGGGGAAGTCGGACGCGTCGGTGTGGCGATCGACACCGTCGACGACATGCATACGCTGCTCGACGGCATTCCGCTCGACAAGGTGTCGACGTCGATGACCATCAACGCGACGGCGTCCACGCTGTTGGCGATGTACATCGTCGTCGCGGAGGAGCGCGGCATTTCGCGCGACAGGTTGAGCGGCACGATTCAGAACGACATCCTCAAGGAATACATCGCGCGCGGCACGTACATCTATCCCCCCGAGCCGAGCCTGGCGCTGATCGCGGAGGTGTTCCGCTTCTGCGCGGACGAGGTGCCGAACTGGAATCCGATCTCGATCTCCGGCTATCACATTCGCGAGGCCGGCGCGACCGCTATTCAAGAATTGGCATTCACGTTTGCAAATGCGATCGAATATGTGGGACGGGCGATCGGCGCGGGGCTGCCCGTCGACCGGTTCGCGCCGCGCCTGTCGTTCTTCTTCGCGGCGCACAACGACCTGTTCGAAGAGGTCGCCAAGTTTCGCGCGGCGCGGCGCATCTACGCCCGCTTCATGCGCGAACGTTTCGGCGCCGGCGATGCGAGCGCGCGGTTACGATTCCACACCCAGACCGGCGGCGTGACGCTCCAGGCGCAACAGCCGCTCAACAACGTCGTGCGCGTCACGGTGCAGGCGCTCGCCGCGGTCCTCGGCGGCACGCAATCGCTGCACACGAACGGGTACGACGAGGCGCTCGCGCTGCCGACGGAGCAGGCCGCGACGCTGGCGCTCCGCACGCAGCAGATCGTCGCGCACGAATCCGGCGCCGCGCTCACCGCCGATCCGCTCGCCGGCAGCTACTACGTCGAGCACCTGACGAACGAGCTCGAACGGCAGGCAAACGCACTGATCGCCAGGGTCGATGAGCTGGGCGGCGCCGCGAAAGCGATCGGCGCGTCGTTCTTTCAGGAGGAGATCGCGCGCAGCGCCTACGAGTACCAGATGCGCGTGGAGGCAGGCGAGACCGTCATCGTCGGCGTCAACAAGTTCTCGGACGGCAAGGAGCCGCCGCTCATTCCGGCGCCCAATTTCAGCGCGCTCGAGCGCGAGCAGGTCGCGCGCTTGAACGCCGTGAAGCAACAGCGCGATTCTGCACGCGTCGCCGAAACGCTCGATCGGTTGCGTGAGGCCAGCCGCTGCTACGCGAAGGCGGACGGCGAACGCCCGCCGCTGATGGAGATGATCGTCGATGCGGCGCGTGCGCGGGCGAGTGTCGGGGAGATCGCCGACACGCTGCGCGAGACGTGGGGCACGTATCGGCCGGCCTGATGCCTTGAACGGCCGCTGGGTCAGAACTAACTTTTGACTTCCACTCCCACCGTCTAAGTCCCAGCCGAATGCCGACTTACGAGTATCGCTGCCCCGAAGGCCACGAGTTCGAGCGTTTCTTTCGCAAGATCAGCGACGCCGCCACGGAAGTGGCGTGTCCTGAATGCGGAAAAATCGCCGAGCGGCGGATGTCGGCGGGCGCGGGGCTGGTGTTCAAGGGCTCGGGCTTCTACCTGACGGATTACGGCAAGAACGCACATCGCAAGGGCGGCGACGCCCAGCCGTCGAGCAAGAGCGATTCGTCCGGCGGCGATTCGGCGAGCGAGTCGAAGAGCGACTCGAAGAGCGAGGGCAAGAGCGAATCGAAAGGCGAGGCAAAGAGCGAAAGCAAATCCGCCGAGTCGAAGTCGTCGGACGCCAAGCCGGCCGACAAGCCCGCGCCGAAAAACTCGAAGGCCGGCGAATAGTGGACGGCACCGATCAACTGCGCGCGGAGCTCGTACGAGCCGCGCAATCGCTGGGTGCGCCCGCGGACGTCGAGCCCATCATCGAGCGGCCGCGCGATCCGTCGTTCGGCGACTGGGCGACGAATCTCGCCATGGTGTTGGCCAAGCCGCTCGGCCTGAAGCCGCGCGATCTGGCGGCCGCGATCGTCGAACGTCTCGATCACATGCGCGCCGGAATTCGGAGCGCCGAAATCGCGGGGCCCGGGTTCATCAATTTCCGCGTCGCGTCGGACGTGTTCGCGGAAGGCCTGCGCGCGCTCATCAACGCGGGTGATGCGTACGGCCGGTCGAACGCGGGCCAACAGTGTCCGGTGAACATCGAGTTCGTATCGGCGAATCCCACCGGGCCGCTGCACGTTGGACACGGCCGGCAAGCCGCGCTCGGCGACGCGATTTCGTCGCTGTTGGCCGCGACGGGCTGGAAGGTCACGCGAGAGTTCTATTACAACGACGCCGGCGCGCAGATCATGAATCTCGCGTTCAGCGTGCAGGCGCGCGTGCGGCAGCTTGGCGGCCAGGACATTCCGTTCCCGGAGAACGGCTACCTCGGCGACTATATTAGAGATCTGGCACAACGGTACATCGACGAGCACTCGTCCGATCCGAACGCCGACGACCTCGACGCCGTGCGCCGCTTCGCCGTGCGTGAGTTGCGTAAGGAGCAGGATCGCGACATGCAGGCGTTCGGCGTCAAGTTCGACGTCTACTTCCTCGAGTCGTCGCTGTACGCCGAAGGGCGCGTGACGGCCACGATCGAGCGCCTCGTCGCGGCGGGTCACACCTACGAGAAGGATGGCGCGCTGTGGCTCAAGACCACCGACTTTGGCGATGACAAGGATCGCGTCATGCGGCGGAGCGCCGAGAAGGGCGGTGAGCCGACCTACTTCCTGCCGGACGTCGCGTACCACGTGACGAAGTGGGAGCGCGGCTTCGCGCGCGCGATCAACGTGCAGGGTGCCGATCATCACAGTACGGTGACGCGCGTGCGGGTCGGCCTGCAGGCGCTCGACATGGGCATTCCGCCGGGGTATCCGGAATACGTGCTGCATCAGATGGTGACGGTGATACGCGGCGGGGAAGAGGTGAAGATCTCCAAGCGCGCCGGCAGCTATGTCACGGTGCGCGATCTGATCGACGAGGTGGGCCGCGATGCGGTGCGCTACTTTTTCCTCATGCGCAAAGGCGACTCGCAGCTCGTGTTCGACGTCGACGTCGCGCGCTCGCAGTCCGATGAGAATCCGGTGTACTACATCCAGATGGCGCACGCGCGCATGTCGGGCATCTTTCGCGTCGGCGAGATCGACGCCGAGAGTGTGACGGGTGTGGACGCCGACCTCTCGGTGCTCACGCTGCCGGAAGAGCAGGAGCTGATCAAGGCGCTGCTCGATTATCCGTCGCTCGTCGCCGGCGCGGCCGAGGCGTTGGAGCCGCACCGCGTCGCGACGTATCTGCACGACACGGCGGGGAAGGCGCACCTGTGGTATCACAAGGCGCACGTCCTCGGCGAACCCGATCAGATCATGCGCGCGCGGCTCGTGCTCGCGCGCGCGTCGAAGCTGGTGTTGAAGAATGGGCTGGCGGTGTTGGGGATCACCGCGCCGGAACGGATGTGAATGTCATCCCGAGCGTGGCGAGGGATCTGCCATGTCGGTCAGAGGGACGCCGCTCTAGCGGGATGCTAGATTCCTCGTCGCTTCGCTCCTCGGAATGACTCTCTCCTCCAGCAAATGACCGTCCTCTGCGTAGGATCCGTCGCTCTCGACTCGGTCGAGACGCCATTCGGCAAAGCCGACAACGTGCTCGGCGGATCGGGCAATTTCTTTTCGGCGTCGGCGAGTCATCTCTCGCCCGTGCAGCTCGTCGGCGTGATCGGCAACGATTATCCGATCGCCGACCTCAGGGCGAAGTTCGCGTCGCGTCCGATCGATCTCACAGGCGTGGAGCAGGCTGACGGGGCTTCGTTCCGCTGGCGTGGACGCTATCGCCACGACCTCAACGTCGCGGAGACGCTCGAGACACACCTTGGCGTGTTCTCGAACTTCCGTCCGAAGATTCCCGATCAGTTCCGCAACGCGCCGTTCGTGTTTCTCGGCAACATCGACCCGCGCCTGCAACTCGACGTGTTGACACAGGTCAACAAGCCCAAGCTCGTGGCGTGCGACACGATGAATTTCTGGATCGAGAGCCGGCGCCCTGATCTCATGAAGCTGCTCGAGCGCGTCGATCTCATCACGCTCAACGACGCCGAGGCGCGGCAGCTCACCGAGGAATTCAATCTCGTGAAGGCGGCGCGCTGGATCATGAATCACGGCCCCAAGTTCGTCGTGATCAAGAAGGGAGAGCACGGCGCGTTCATGTTCACGCAGTCGAGCATCTTCTTCGCGCCGGCGTATCCGCTCGAATCGGTGTTCGACCCCACCGGCGCCGGTGATTCCTTCGCCGGCGGCTTCATGGGCTATCTCGCCCGGACGGGTGACTTGTCGGAAGCCAGCCTGCGCCGAGCCGTCGTGTACGGCTCGGCGATGGGCTCATTCGCGGTCGAGAAGTTTTCCGTCGATCGCCTGCTCGAGATCAACGGTGATGACGTGCGCAAACGCGTTGCGGACATCTACCAGCTCGTGTCGTTCGAGCAAGATCTGGCATGAGCGACACGGGCGCCAGCATACCGGGTGCGGGAACGTCTGGGCCGCTCGACTATCGCACCGCCGGCGTCGACATCGATGCCGCGGACGACGCCAAGCATCGCATCAAGTCACATGTGCTGTCGACGCTCACGGCCGGCGCGCGCGGTGCGTTTGGCGGCTTCGGCGGCATGTTTCGCGTGCCGACCGATGTGCCGAAGCCCGTTCTCGTGTCGAGCGCCGACGGCGTCGGCACGAAGCTCAAGGTTGCCATCGAGGCCGGAACGCACGACACCGTCGGCCACGATCTGGTGAACCACTGCGTGAACGACATCCTCGTGCAGGGGGCGCGGCCGCTCTTTTTCCTGGATTACGTCGCGTTCGCGGAATTGGTGCCTTCCGTGGTCGAAGGCGTCGTGGCGGGAGTCGCCGCCGGGTGTCGTGAGAATGGATGTGCGTTGCTCGGTGGCGAGACCGCAGAGATGCCGGGGGTATACACCGCGCCGGATTACGACTTGGCGGGGTTCATCGTCGGTTATGTGGATGAGGACGCCATTTTGGGTCCGGAACGGGTTCGGGAGGGGGATGTGCTCGTGGGTCTGGAAAGCAGCGGGTTGCATACCAACGGCTATTCGCTGGCGCGTCGTATCGTCAATGAACGCATGAAGTTAGGCGTGAATGACCCGTTCCCTGGTGACTCGCGCACGACTGCCGGGGTGTTGCTCACGATCCATCGCTCGTACCTCGCCGCGCTGAGCCCGGTGTTGTCTCACGTTCATGCAATGGCACACATTACCGGCGGTGGCCTGCCCGGGAATCTCAACCGGGCGCTGCCCTCCAACCTGGACGCCGCCGTTGATACGGGAACCTGGAAGATTCCCAATCTGTTCGAGCAGCTCGCGCGAGCAGGCCAGGTCGAACGCCACGAAATGTTCCGGACGTTCAACATGGGTGTCGGGATGGTCGTGATCCTTCCCGAGGTTCGTGCGTCTCAAGTCATCGAATCCGCGCGTGCGCGGCAAATCGGCGCCTGGGTCATGGGCCGGGTGCAGCGCGGTTCCGGCCAGGTTCTACTCAACTAGGGGAGAAGGGAATGAAGAAACACCTCGTCGCCGCAGGCGTAGGCGTCATCGCGCTATCGAGCGTTGGCTCGGCGCAGGCGAACAACTGTCCCGTGGGTGGCAATCCGAACACCGTATCGGGTGCGCAGGCCAATCTCGTGCATGACGCATGTCTGCAGGGCGTCGATCTGTTCCAGATGATGGCGCCGCAACTCGGCGTTGCGCTCGCGGGTGGTAACGCGACGCTCGGCCAGGGCGGCGCGATGGGCGGCCTGGGACATTTCTCGGTCGGCATTCGCGGCAACGTGTTCAGCGGCGATCTGCCGCAGGTGCAGCAATTCCCGGCGCCGCGGAACCAGACGAATCCCGCGCCGGAACCGCTGCCAAGCAAGAAGAACATCCTCGGTCTTCCTGTCGTGGACGGCGCGTTCGGACTCTTCAAGGGCATTCCGCTCGGGCTGACGAACGTCGGCGGCATCGATGCATTGGTCAGCGTGGCGTATGTGCCGACGATTGGTGATTCGACGAGCGACGTGAGCATCAAGCCGCAGACGAGCATCAAGTGGGGCTACGGCGCGCGCATCGGAATCATTCAGGAGTCGCTGGTGCTGCCCGGTGTTGCCGTCACGTACATCAAGCGCGATCTGCCGACGACGGACATCGTCGGCAACTCGAGCCAGGTGAACATTCAGGTGACGAATGCCGACGTGAAGACGAGCGCATGGCGCTTGGTTGCGAGCAAGAGCTTTATCGTGTTTGGGCTCGCCGGCGGCGTGGGCCAGGACAAGTACGACATGTCGACGACGGTCGGCGGCACGGTGAAGAGCCAGTCGGTCACCGTGAACGGGTTCCCGGTGCAGTCAGGCAACGTGACGATCCCGAACATTTCGCTCGCTCAGGATGTGACGCGCACGAACCTGTTCCTCGATCTCTCGTTGAACCTGCCGATCTTCAAGCTCGTGATCGAAGGCGGGCAGGTGAGCGGCGCGAGCCCGGCGAGCGCCATCACGACGACGAATACCTTCAGCAGCGGCAAGGCGGACGACTCGCGCACGTACGGGTCGGTCGGACTGCGCTTCGCCTGGTAATCACGCAATCATGACCGGGCCCGCAGCCCGCTCGGATGTCCGCGGGCCCGATGCGCATGACATGGCGCACATGCGCCGCGCGCTCACGCTGGCGCGCGAAGGCTGGGGACAGACGGCGCCGAACCCGATGGTCGGCGCCGTCGTCGTTGCCGGCGGTGTCGTCGTCGGCGAGGCGTATCACGCGCGATACGGCGAGGCGCACGCCGAGGCACAGGCGCTGCGCGAGGCCGGCGAGCGTGCGCGCGGCGCGACGCTGTACGTCACGCTCGAGCCCTGTGCGCACTTTGGAAAGACGCCGCCCTGCGCCGATGCCGTGATCGCGGCCGGTATCTCGCGCGTCGTCATCGCGTCGCCGGATCCCAGTCTCGTCGCGCGCGGCGGCGCGTCGCGCTTGCGGCGCGCGGGCGTGACGGTGGAAATCGGGCTGCTGCGTGACGAGGCGATGGAATTGAACGCGGCGTTCTTCAACGCGCTCTCGAGTCGCCGGCCCTGGATCACGCTCAAGCTTGCGCTGTCGGCCGACGGTGCCATCGCAGATCCGAGCGGCGCGCATCGCTGGATCACCGGACCGGACGCCCGAGCGGAGGTTCATCGCCTGCGGGCGAACGCGGATGCGATCGCCGTCGGCGTCAACACCGTCATCGCCGACGATCCCTTGCTGACCGCGCGCGACGTACGTTCGCCGCGCCGCGCCCCGCTGCGCGTCGTCTTCGATTCCACACTGCGCACGCCGCGCACGTCGGCACTCATGCGCACCGCGCGCGAAGTGGAAACGATCCTGATCGGCCGGCTGAGTGCGGTGCCCGTCGACCGATTGGCGATGGCAGAGGAAACAGGCGCCACGGTGTTGCTCGCGCCGTCCTTGCACGAATCGCTCGAGATGCTGCGCGCCCGGGACATTCGCTCGCTGTTCGTCGAGGGCGGGGCGCGCATCGCGGGATCGCTGCTGCGGGAAGACCTCGTGGATCGCCTCGTTATCTTTCGCTCATCGCTCGAGCTCGGATGCGACGCGCCGCGCGCGTTCGCTCATGCGCCCGAGGGATTCGAGTCGTCGCTCGCCGAGCGGCCCGTGATTGCGCGAGCGCAATTCGGCGACGACGTGATGACGACGTACGCGCTCCACGAGGTGCCGTGTTCACGGGGTTGATCGATGACGTTGGAACCATCGAGCAGGTGTCGTCGGTCGACGCCGGCCGGGAGTTCCGGATTCGCTGCCGCTACGACGAGTTGAGCGACGGTGAGAGCATCGCGGTGAACGGCGCGTGCCTGACCGTGCGCGAGCACGGCTCGGGCTGGTTCACTGTCGCGGCGGTCGCGACGACGCTCGAGCGCACGACGGTCGGCGCCTGGGACACGGGCCGGCGTGTCAACCTCGAGCGCGCCATGCGGCTTGGCGATCGATTGGGGGGCCATCTCGTGCAAGGGCACGTCGACGGCGTCGCGTCGGTCGAGAACGTTCGCACGCATGGCGACGCGGTGCTGATCGATCTTGCTCTGCCGCCGGGACTGGCTGAGCTTATGATATTGCACGGCTCCGTGGCGATCGACGGAGTGAGTCTCACGGTCAACGATCTGCCGGCACCGCGGGTGCTTCAACTCTCGCTGATTGACTACACGTTGCGCCACACGACGTTGGGCGACCTCGAGGCGGGCGACGGCGTACACGTCGAAGCGGACATGCTGGGGAAGTACGTGCAGCGCCTTCTCAGTGCGAATTCAGAATTTCGGATTTAGGAAACTTCTATGGCTTTCAGCACGATAGAGCAGGCGATCGCCGATGTGCGCGACGGAAAGTTCGTCATCGTCGCGGACGACGAGGATCGCGAGAACGAAGGAGATCTGATCTGCGCGGCGCAGCTCGTGTCGGCCGAGATGATCAACTTCATGATCAAGAAGGCGGGCGGGCTGATCTGCCTCGCCCTGACCGGCGATCGCGTGGACGTGCTGCGTCTGGCGCAGATGAGCGAGACGAATCCGGATGAATACCGCACGGCGTACACGGTCAGCATCGACGCCTCGCCGCGCTTCGGCGTGTCGACCGGCATCAGCGCGCAGGATCGCGCGACGACCATTCTCGCGGCGGTCGACGCGGCCGCGGTGCCGTCCGACTTCCGCCACGGCGGCCACGTGTTTCCGCTGCGGGCGCGCGAAGGCGGCGTGTTGCAGCGCGTCGGGCACACCGAGGCCGCGGTGGATCTCGCGCGGCTCGCCGGACTGATGCCCGCCGGGGTCATTTGCGAGATCTTGAATGAAGACGGATCGGCGGCCCGGCGCCCGGAGCTCGAGCGATTCGCCGGCGAACACGGCATCACCTTCATCACCGTGGCGCAACTCGTCGCGTATCGCCTCAAGAACGAGCGGCTCGTGCATCGCGTCGCCGAGGCACGCTTGCCCACCGAGTTCGGCGCATGGCGCATCGTCGGCTACAAGAACGACGTCGATGCGCACGAACACGTCGCGCTCGTCTACGGCGAAATCGACGACGGTGAAAATCTGCTCGTCCGCATGCACTCGAAGTGTCTCACGGGCGACGTCTTCCATTCCATGCGCTGCGATTGCGGCTGGCAGCTCGACACGGCGATGGACATGATCGCGCGCGAAGGCCGCGGCGTGATCGTGTACCTCGATCAGGAAGGGCGGGGCATTGGGCTGCTCAACAAGCTCAAGGCGTACGAGCTGCAGGACAAAGGCGCCGACACGGTCGAAGCCAACGAGCAGCTCGGGTTCAAGCCCGATCTCCGCAACTACGGGATCGGCGCGCAGATTCTGCTCGACCTGGGTGTCAAATCCATTCGACCGATCACGAACAATCCGCGCAAGATGGTCGGTCTCGAGGGGTACGGGATCGGACTCGGCGAGCGCGTACCGATCGTTCAGCCGTCGCACGACGAGAACGCGGGGTACATGAAGACCAAGCGCGACAAGCTCGGACACCTGCTCGCCTCCTGACATACCTGCGGAATTCCGAGCGAAGGTGCGTAGCGCCGAAGCGAGGAACGACAAATAATCGTAATGGCCGAATTTTCCGGAACGCCCTCGGGCGAAGAACGCCGCTTCGCCGTGGTGGCGAGCCGATTCAATCAATCGATCGTCGAAAGGCTCGTGGACGGTGCGCTGGATGCGCTGGTTCGGCATGGGGCGTCGGCGGACAACGTCGACGTCGTATGGGTGCCGGGCGCCTGGGAGCTGCCGCTTGCCGTGCGCCGCTTGCTCGCCTCAGAGCGATATCACGCGCTCGTGGCAGTCGGTGCGGTCATTCGCGGCGACACGCCGCACTTCGACTACGTCGCCGGCGAAGCGTCGCGCGGGCTGGCGCAGGCGAGCGCGGAGTTCGACGTGCCGATCGGGTTCGGCCTGCTCACGTGCGACAATGATGAACAAGCCGAGGCACGGGCCGGCGGCGCGCACGGCAACAAGGGTTGGGATGCCGCGCTCGCGGCGCTCGAGATGGCGGACCTCTTCGATCGACTGGATGCCTCGGACGAGAGTTGAAACGCGGGCCCGCGCGCGGGTGCTGCAGGCGCTGTATGCCTGGGATCTGCGCGGCAGCGAACCGCTCGAGCGCGTGGCGACGAGAATCTGGGACGATCTCTCGGTGCCGCCCGACGAGCGGAAAATCGCGGGCACGCTCGTGCGCACCCTGACGAAAGAGCAGCGCGCGCTCGACGAGGAGCTGGCGGACGTCACGACGAACTGGCGCCTCGAGCGCCTGGGTGTCATCGACCGCTGCGTGCTGCGGCTCGGCGCGGCCGAGCTGAGCCAGGGCGAGACGCCGCCGCGGGTCGTCATTCAGGAAGCCGTGCGCCTGGCCGAGCGATACGGCACGGTGAAGAGCGCGAAGTTCGTCAACGGCGTGCTCGATGCGCTGGCGCGCCGCATGGGACGGATGTAAGTGCGCATCCTGCTCGTCAACTGGCAGGATCGCGAGAACCCGCAGGCCGGCGGCGCCGAGATTCACCTGCACGAGATCTTCGGCCGGCTCGCGAAACGCGGCCACGAGGTGCGGCTGCTCTGCGGCGGCTGGCCGCACAGCGCGCCGCGCGCGACGCTGGACGGAATTTCCGTCTATCGTGTCGGTACGCGCCACACGTTCCCTTTTTTAGCACATCGCTACTATAAGAGAATACTAAACAACTGGCCGAACGTGCTCGTCGAGGACGTCAACAAGGTCCCGTTGTATACGCCGCGGTGGGGTGCACGTCGCACGGTCGCGCTGGTGCCGCATCTCTTCGGCTCGACGGCGTTCCACGAGCTCGCCGCGCCGCTCGCCGCCGCGGTGTGGACCGCCGAGCGTCCGCTCGGGCGCGCTTACCGCGACATTCCGTTCGAGGCGATCAGTGAGAGCACGGCCGACGATCTCGCGGCGCGCGGCATTCCGCGCCAATCGGTCGAGGTCATCTATCCCGGCATCGATACCGTGGCGTACACGCCGAACGCCGCCGAGCGCGCGCCGCGCCCCGTATTTTCGTATCTCGGGCGATTGAATAAGAAGTACAAAGGCGTGCATCTCGTCATTCGCGCGTTCGCGGCGATGAACGTAGCCGACGCGGTGCTCGAGATCGCCGGCGCCGGCGACTACCGCGATGAGCTCGAATCGCTCGCCGCCTCGCTTGACCTGACCGGCCGCGTGCGATTTCTTGGGCGCATCTCCGAGGCCGACAAGCTCGCGCTGCTTCGCCGTTCGTGGGCGTTGGTGTTCGCCTCGCCAAAGGAGGGATGGGGCATCACCAATCTCGAAGCCGCCGCCTGCGCGACGCCGGTCGTCGCCTCCAACTCGCCTGGCATTCGCGAGTCCGTGCGTGACGGGCGCACGGGCTTTCTCGTTCCGCACGGCGACGCCGGCGCCATGGGCGCCGCCATGCGCCGGCTGGCCGAGTCGCGCGAGCTCGTCGCGACGTTGGGCGCCGAGGCGCGCCAGTTCGCTGAAGGCTTCACCTGGAACAACGCCGCGCTCGAGACCGAGCGACATTTGATGCGCATCGTCGGACGAGGCGACACACCATGAGTGCCAAGGCGAAACTGACCGTCGGCCGATTGCTCGAACGCATGGCGGGGCCGCTGCAACTCGATCTCGTGGCCGGACCGAACGGACTGGACAACATCATCGAGAATCCGGACGTCTCGAGTCCGGGACTGGCGCTCGCGGGTTACGTGAAGCGGTTTCCCTCGGAGCGATTGCAGGTCCTCGGCGAGACCGAGATTACGTATCTCAAGCAGCTCGATCCGGAAACGCGGCGCGAACACCTCTCGACCTTTTTTTCGTTCCCGATGCCTTGCCTCTTCGTCACCAAGGGACAGGAGCCGGGCGAAGATCTCGTCGCGTTCGCGGTCGAGGCGGGCATCAGCGTCATTCGCACGAAGCTCAAGACGAACGACTTCTACACGCGCATCAAGCCGTGGCTCGAGGACGAGTTCGCGCCGTCGACGAATCTTCACGGCTCACTCTCCGACGTGTTCGGCGTCGGCCTCTTGTTCATTGGGAAAAGTGGTATTGGAAAATCCGAATGCGTGCTGGATCTCGTGGAGCGCGGCCACCGGCTGGTGGCGGACGATCTCGTGCTCGTACAGCGGCGGGGGAGCGACGTGCTGATCGGTCGCGGGCACGAGCTGCAGCGGCACCACATGGAGATTCGCGGTGTCGGCCTCGTGGACATTCCCTCGATCTTTGGCATCCGCGCCGTGCGCCAGCAGAAGCGTATCGAGGTCGTCGTGCAGCTCGAGACGTGGGATCAGGAGGCGGCCGTCGATCGCACGGGATTGGATACCGAGTCGACGACGATCCTCGACGTCGAGATCCCGATGGTGCGCGTTCCGTTGAATCCGGGAAAGAACATCACGGTCATCGCGGAAGTGATCGCGATGAATCACTTGCTCAAGTACAGCGGCATCGATCCGGCGGAGCGCTTCAACGAGCGCCTGATGCGGCAGATGCGCGACCGCCCGGACGTCGCGCGCTACCTGCAGGACGACAATGAATGAATCGATGACCCAGCCCGCGAACGACGACGCGCAATCGCACGGCGTGCCGCGGGCGATCGTCGCGGGTCACGGCGAGTTCGCCGCCGGCCTCGTGTCCGCGGTCGAGCAAATCACCGGACGAGGCACGCAACTCATTCCCGTGTCGGTTGCGAAACTCAGCGTGCAGGACATCGAAGAGCTCTTGCGCTCGAAGATGTTGGAGCATGGCGTGAAGGTGATTTTCACCGATCTGCAGGCCGGAAGCTGCACCATGGCATCGCGCCGAATTCTGCGCGGCATGGACGACGCCATTCTCGTCGCGGGAACGAACCTTCCGTTGCTGCTCGACTTCGTCTTCGCCGAAGGGCGGCCCGCGCCGGAAGCCGCACGCCATGCCGCCGAGCGCGGACGTGCGGCGATCAACGCGTATGGGGCCGGCGCGTGACACTCGTGCTGTATCGGATCGACGACCGGCTCATTCATGGGCAGGTCGTCGTTGGATGGGGTCAGCCGCTGGATTTGCGCTTCATCGTGCTCGTCGATGACGCCGTTGCCGAGAGTGACTGGGAGCAAGAGCTCTATCGCATGGGCGTGCCGCCGGAGATGGAAGTGTATTTCCACACGGCGGACGACGCGGTCAACGCGGTCGCGAAATATCAGGCCGATCCGCGGCCGGGCCTCTTGCTCACGGGCGACATCGCGACCATGCGCAAGCTCGTCGACGGTGCCGGTGTGACGGCGGTCAACGTCGGAGGCATTCACTCGAAGCCCGGCCGCGTGCAACGCATGCGCTACGTCTTCCTCTCCCCGGAGGAAGAGCAGCAGCTGCGCGATCTCGCCGCGCGCGGCGCGAAAGTCACGGCGCAGGATGTGCCGGGTGCGCGTCCTGTTTCGCTCGACGATCTGCTCGCGGGCAACGAATCATGAAGGACCTATGATGCTCATCGACCTGATCCCCCTCGCGCTGCTCGGCGGCGTGCTGGGGTTGGACGTCGTGAGCTTTCCGCAAGCGATGATCTCGCGGCCGATCGTCGCGTCGACGATCGCCGGCGCGCTCGTCGGACAGTCGCCGAGCGGATTGCTGCTCGGCGCCGCGCTGGAGTTGATCGCGCTCGAGACGCTGCCGTTCGGTGCGTCGCGGTATCCGGAGTGGGGCTCGGCGTCGGTCGTTGGCGGCGCGATCTTCTCGAGCTATCCGTCGCATCCCGCAGGGGCGATGTCGCTCGCCATGGTCGCCGCGCTCGCGACGACGTGGATCGGCGGCTGGACGATGGTCAAACTCCGGCAGCTGAACGCCGTGTGGGCCGGGCGGAAGCGCGATGCGCTCGCCGCCGGCGCGCGCGGCTCCGTGATCAGCTTGCAGCTCGACGGCATGACGGCGGACTTCGCGCGCGGCGCGCTGCTGACCGCGATCGCCTATGCGGCGCTCGCACCGCTGTCGCGCATGTGCATCGAGCTGTGGACGATCGATCAGCGCGACTCGCGCGCGTTCGTCGTCGCGGTCGCGGCCAGCGTCGCCGGCGGTGCGGCGTGGAAGCTGTTTCATTCGACCGCCGGCGCGTTGTGGTTCTTCGGGGGCGGTCTGGCGCTGGGCCTCTTCATGATGTTTCTCAGATGACCACAAACGTATCGGCGGCCACGCGCTCGCTTCCCGTGCGCACGCAGATCTCGATGTTCGTGCGCATGCTCGCGATTCAAGGCGCGTGGAATTACGAGACCCTGCTCGGGAACGGAATCGGCTTTTGTCTCGAGCCCGCGCTAAGATTTCTGCCTGGCGGCGTGCACGGAAAGGCGTTCAAGGACGCGATGGCGCGGGAGAGCCACTACTTCAATGCGCATCCGTATCTCGCCGCTGTTGCCGTCGGTGCGCTCGCGCGCGTGGAGCTCGACGGCGAGTCGCCGGAGCGCATCGAGCGTTTTCGCACGGCGCTTTGCGGACCGCTTGGCAGCGTCGGCGACCGGCTCGTGTGGGCGGGCTGGCTGCCATTCTGCTCGCTTGCGTCGCTGGCCTTGTTCGGCCTGGGCGCGACACCGATCGTCGTCGTTGGCTTCTTCCTCGCCGCGTACAATGCCGGACACTTCGCGCTGCGGATCTGGGGACTGCGCACGGGGTGGAATCACGGACTGCGCGTCGCGACCGCGCTCGGGCATCCGGTGCTGCGGCGTGGACCGCAGCAGATCGGACGGGTGGCGGCGCTCGCGACCGGGGTGGCAATACCGCTCGCGCTGGGTCGCATCATCGGACCGGGTCGGAGCCTGCTGGGGCTCGTGCTCGTGACCGTCGCGCTCGGATCGTTTCTGCTGGTTCGTTTGCAGGGCCGCATTGAAGGCTGGCGTTTGTCTCTGTTCGTGGTCGCCGCGTTTGTCCTCTTCTCGGTAGTCCGCTAATGCCCGAACGAACCGTCCAGATCACGAATAGAAACGGGCTCCACGCGCGTCCCGCGGCGGAGATCGTCAAGCTCGCCGCCAGGTTTCAAAGCGAGATCACCGTCGGCAAAGACGACCTCGACGTGAATGGCAAAAGCATCATGGGTGTGATGATGTTGGCCGCCGAACATGGGTCGAGTATTACGTTTCGAGCGGAGGGCCCCGATGCCGACCAGGCTCTCGACGCACTCGCGACGCTCGTCAGCAACGGCTTCGGGGAGAGTTAGTGGATCGAAAGCTCGTCGGGGTTCCCGCGTCTCCCGGCATCGCCGTTGGCCCGGTGCATCTGCTGCGATGGGAGATCCCCGAGGTGCGGCATCGGATCATTCCCGATGACGCCGTTCCCGGCGAGTTAGCGCGCCTGCACGACGCACTCGACCGCGCGAAGGCACGCGTCAGTCAGATCCGCGATCGCGTCGAGCGAACCGCGGGCGCGCAGGAAGCGGCGATCTTCGACGTGCAGCGCTCCATCCTCGACGACTCGGAGCTGGTGGGCGCCGTCGAAGAGCTGATTCGCCAGAACCTGGGCGCGGAGAAGGCGTTCGAGATCGTGATGATCGAGTGGGGGCAAAAGTTCGGACGTGCGGCGCACGCCATGTTGCGTGAGCGCGTCGGCGATCTCAAGGACGTCGAGATTCGTGTGCTGACGATCCTGCTCGATCTCCCCGATCACGATCCCGTCGACCTTCCGAAGGGATCGAACGCAATCCTCGTGACGCACGATCTGACGCCGAGTCTCACCGTGCAGCTCGACCGCGAAGCGATCGCCGCGATCGCGACCGACGCGGGGACACGTACCTCGCACGTCGCGATTCTCGCGCGCTCGCTCGGCTTGCCCGCCGTGGTTGGACTTCGCACCGCGACGCAGGAGCTCGTTGGGCGCGAGACGGCCATTCTCGACGGATCAACCGGGGTGCTGGCGATCAACCCGTCGCACTCCGACATCGACGCGTATCGCGAGCGCGCACGACAGGAGGCGATGGCGGACGAGGAGCTGCGCCAGCTCGCGCAGCTCGAGTCGATCACGACCGACGACGTGCGCATCACGCTGCGCGCGAACGTCGATTTGCCCGAGGAAGCCGACATCGCCGCGACGAGCGGCGCCGAGGGCGTCGGCCTGATGCGCACCGAGTTTCTCGTCGTCGGACGCGCCACGATGCCCGACGAGAACGAGCAGTATCGCGCGTATACGCGCGTGGTTCGCGCGTTCGATGGATGTCCGGTGGTGATTCGGACGTTCGACGTCGGCGGCGACAAGCTGCCGGCCGGCGGGTTTCCCAGCGAGCCAAATCCGTTTCTGGGGTGGCGCGCCATACGGATGTGTCTCGATCAACCGGACATGTTCCGGGTGCAGCTGCGCGCGTTGTTGCGAGCCGCGGTGCATGGCGACGTACACATCATGCTGCCGCTCGTCGTGTCGGTGGACGAGGTGCGTGCCGCCCGCGCGCTGCTCGATGAGGCAGCGCGCGAGCTCGAGGCGCGCGGCACGGAGTTTCGCCGCGATGTGCCGTTGGGCGTGATGATCGAGACGCCGGCGGCGGCCGTCGCCGCGGATACGTTCGTCAACGACGTGTCGTTCTTCAGCATCGGCACGAACGATCTCGTGCAATACACCCTGGCGGTGGATCGCGGCAACGCAAACCTCGCGTCGCGATTCACGGCGTTGCATCCCGCGGTGCTCACGCTCATCCGCCGGACGGCGTACACGGCGCGTCAGCATTCCCTGGACGTTGCCGTGTGCGGCGAGATGGCCTCGCAGCCGCTCATGGCGTTCGCGCTCATCGGACTCGGCGTGCGGCAGCTCAGCGTCGCGCCGCGCTCGGTGCCGCTCGTCAAGCGCATCGTCCGTGCGATTTCGGTGAAGGCGGCCGAAGAGGCGGCATCGGCCGCGATTCGCGCGCAGACCGCGGCCGAAGCGGAGGCGGTCCTGCGTGAGCGCCTGAGCACGATGATCGGCGATCCGGCGGTAGTCGGACACGGGTTGCCCCACTGACACCCCTCGCCTAGGTCTAGATGATGTACGATCGCCATCTCTTCACGTCCGAATCCGTCACCGAGGGTCACCCGGACAAGGTCGCTGACGCGATCTCGGACGCGATCCTCGACGCCATTCTCACCGACGACGCGAACGCGCGCGTCGCGTGCGAGACGCTCGTCACCACCGGCCTTGCCTGCGTCGCCGGTGAGATCACGACGTCCACGTACGTGCACGTCCCCGACGTCGTGCGCTCGACTATCGAGCGGATCGGCTACACCGATCCCGCGTATGGCTTCGACAGCAAGACATGCGCGGTGATGAGCACGATCGACCGCCAGTCGCCGGACATCGCGATGGGGGTCGATACCGGCGGGGCCGGCGACCAGGGCATGATGTTCGGCTATGCGACCGACGAGACCGAGGAGCTGATGCCGATGGCGATCCTGCTCGCGCATCGCTTGACGGAAGCGCTTGCCGCGCGTCGCAAGAACGACGACATCAAATGGCTCCGGCCCGACGGCAAGGCGCAGGTCACCGTGGTGTACGAGGACAAGCGCCCGGTGGCCGTGGACACGGTCGTCATCTCGACGCAGCACGCGCCGGAGGCATCGGAGCGGCAGATCAGGAACGCGATCATCGAGCAGGTGATCGAACCGACGATTCCCGCGGAACTGCGCGCGAAGAAGCCCAAGTTTCACATCAATCCGACGGGGCGATTCGTGATCGGCGGACCGCAGGGCGACGCGGGACTCACCGGCCGAAAAATCATCGTCGATACCTACGGCGGCATGGGACGTCACGGCGGTGGCGCGTTCAGCGGCAAGGATCCGTCGAAGGTCGATCGTTCCGCGTGCTATGCGGCGCGGTGGGTCGCGAAGAACATCGTTGCCGCGAAGCTCGCGCAGCGGTGTGAAGTCCAGCTCGCGTACGCGATCGGCGTCGCGGAACCGGTCTCGGTGATGGTCGATACGTTCGGTACGTCGTCGGTACCGGAGTCGTCGATCATGGACGCGGTGCGCGAGGAGTTCGACCTCACGCCGCGCGGCATCATCAAGGCGCTCGATCTTCGGAAGCCGATCTACAGCGCGACGTCGGCCTACGGCCACTTTGGCCGCACGCCGTGCAAGGTGGGAACGGGGCGGGGCGCTCCGACGGCGTTTACGTGGGAGCGCACAGACCGGGCGAAGGTGCTTTCCCGTGCCGTCAAATAATCACGGAACTCGTATTACCATGTCATCATGATTGAAGTCGTCGTATCGCGGTTGGGGATGGATCCGGGCACGCAGACGTACGTCGTGGTGCTGCAGGAGAAGGGCGGTGAGCGCCTGCTTCCGATCTGGATCGGCCAGCCGGAAGCGGAGTCGATCGTCATGCACATGCACAACATGAAGCGCGCGCGGCCGCTGACGCATGATCTCTGCAAATCGATGATTCTCGGACTCGGCGCCACGCTGCGGCGGGTGCAGATCACGCGCGTCGAAAACAACACCTATTACGGCGAGCTGCATCTCCTGCGCGACGGAAAAGTCGTGAATGTCGACTCGCGTCCGTCCGACGCGATCGCGATCGCGCTGCGTCTCGACGCGCCGATCTTTGCCGCCGAATCGCTGCTCGTCATTCCGGACGAAGACGATGAGCAGGCGGCCGAGACGTTGTCGCCGCCGACCGCGGGGGGCGAGTCGTCGGAATTGAGCGCGGAGCAGCTCAAAGAGTATCTCGAGCATCTCCGGCCGGAGGATTTCGGTAAGTTCAAGCTGTGATATTAATAGCAACATTGTTCCTCACTGCGGCGCTTCGCACCTCCGCTCGGAATTCCGCCGAGCCAGGGGCATTGTTCCTCACTGCGGCGCTTCGCACCTCCGCTCGGAATTCCGCCGAGCCAGGGGCATTGTTCC
>Ga0134127_10000251_pt1 | contig 57838 bp, 58 predicted proteins | sample KB31753_FD_96459 | JGI IMG/M metagenome (GOLD analysis project Ga0134127, IMG submission 96459) | Terrestrial soil microbial communities with excess Nitrogen fertilizer from Kellogg Biological Station, Michigan, USA - KB3-175-3 | ecosystem: Environmental > Terrestrial > Soil > Unclassified ... | reverse complement strand
TCAGGAAAGATCCGAAGCAATGGTCGGTCGCCGAGATCGACCCGAAGACCGGCACGGTTAGGTCCTTGTTCGAAGAGCGCAACGCCATCCACTCCGTCACCTCTGCGACAGACGTCGGCGCCGGGATCGTGTTCGGCTCGACCGCGGATCAGCGGATCGCGATCGCTCGCTGGTGACTCAGCGCGGTGTCGGAACTACCGCGAATTGCGGGAGCTGGTCGGTGATCTCGAACCATGACGCCTTGGACGCCACGTTCCAGTGCTGCCGCGGGCCGAGAGGCAGATCGCCATCGACGGTGCCAACCGCAACGCTGACGATCGCCGGATGCGCGTCCGAGCGCGCGACCATGTGGGAGCCGCAAGTCCGACAGAACATTCGATGCATCTGCTCCGACGAACGATAGTCGGCGAGCAGCTGCTCGCCTTGCGTCCACGAGAACTCCTGCACCTTCACGATCGCTCCGGAGCGGAACGCCGAGCCGTGCGCCTTGCGGCACATCGAGCAGTGACAGTTCACCGATGTCAGCAGGTCGCCCGCGATTCGATACTTGATGCCGCCGCACAGGCAGCTGCCTGACAAGGCTATTGCGAGTGCCATGAGTACTCCGGGGTGCCCGGCGACCGCTGTGCCTGCCCCAAGGCGGCAGTCAGCGTGCGTGTTTTTCTTGGCGGCTGCTGCTGCGGGGAATCGCACCGAATACCGGTACTTCGAACTCCCGCGTGACTCTTAGATGATGTCTATGTGACGGCCGCGCGCTCACCGGTCGGCCGATTTCCGACACGACGTTGAACACTCCGCAGTCCTTGCACTCGTAGACGACGTCGCCGTCGGACCAGCGAAACTCCACGACACCCCGCTGAGGCTTCGCGCAGGCGCGGCAGATAGGTGTGTCCATGGCGGCCTCGGTGAGTTGAAGGGCGGGGGCCGAACACTAGCGCCGCCGGGCACGGACTGCAATTAATGCACGTTAACTTTTCCGACGAGCCACCGAGCAATCGGCAGCCACGCGTCGGTGAATCCGATCCAGCGTCGCAGCGGTATCGACACGATCAATGCGATGCCGCCCACGATATAAGCGGGATGCACGCGGCCGAGCCGCCGCCAGTCGTGCATCCACGCCCACGCCACGAACGCAACGGTGACCGCAGGCGCCAGCACCAGACGCGGCAAGCCGAGAGGATGCATGATCTGTGCGTCGAGGCGCCCCATCGCAGGGACGAGCAAGGTCATCGTCGCGAGCAACATCAATCGCTTGTGCCACTCACGCTGGCGACGAAGCGCGAGCGCGCTGCCCACGAACAAGGTGAACATGGTCGTCGTGCCGAGCGGGACAGACAGGAACTGCAATGGATCTCGACCGGCAGGCCCATGTCCAGCCGCGGCGTTGCCGACGGCCATCGATATCGCCTGCACTGCGAGTAAGGCCGCCACGAACGCTGCGAAGGTGCCGAGTCGCCGGTGCAGATCGACTCGGTGGGCCGCGACCAGCCGGGCCTGCGTGTAGTGCAGAGCAATCCATACGGTCGCGATCAGCCCGTGCACGTGCGCCGGCTGCGCCAGCGGCGGAAGGCCGGAAAAGGCTCTGAAATAGTAGGTCTTGGCGAACCCGACGAAGACCACGGCCGCGAGCGCGGCGACTGCGGCGGGGTGAAATCGGTAACGCGCAATTTGTGTGTTCATGGCGGGCCAACCTAGCCGCCACGGCGCTGCAGGCAATGAAAGCGTGATTATTTGCGGCTTATTTCCTTATGATCGCGTGCAAGTGACTGAAGCGAAGGACATTCATTTCGACGGCTGGGTGCTGCGTCCAAGCTCCGGCGAGCTGCTGCGAGACGGCAGCACCCAACGTCTCGCGCAGCAGCCGCTGCGAATGCTGGTCGAACTGCTCGAGCACCCGGGCGAAGTGGTCCCGCGCGAGCGATTGGTGCAGGTGCTCTGGCCGCAGGGCATCGTCGACTTCGACAACAGCCTGAACGCGGTGGTGCGCAAGCTTCGCGTCGCGCTCGGTGATGACTCCGAGACGCCGCGGTACATCGAGACGCTGCCGCGCATCGGGTACCGGTTCATCGGGTCGGTGTCAGCGGCACCGAAGGAAGCGCCGACCGCGTCGACCGCTCCCCGGTTTCGCTGGAAGGCGGTGGCCGTTGCGGGCGTGGTGGCAGTGCTCGCAAGTGTTGTCTGGTGGGAGGCGCAACAGACCAGGACACTCGCGGGACCTGTTGCCCAGTTCGGCGACAGCGGCGGCCGTAGCACCAATCAACGTGCGTACGAGCTGTACCTGGACGGCAAGTTCCAGCGCTCGCGTCGCGATGTGAACGGCAGCCCACAGGCGATAGAAAAGTTTCAAGCCGCGCTGCGCGAGGATCCCTACTTCGCCGAAGCCTGGGCCGCGCTCGCCGAAACATACGTCGGCGCCGGGATCATCCAGTGGATGCCGATCGACGAGGCCATGAAGCAGGCGCGGACCGCAGCGTTGCGAGCTATCGAGCTCAATCCGAAGCTCGCGTCCGGGCACTCGGCGCTCGGGACGATCATGCTTCACTACGACTTCGATTTCGCAGGCGCGGAGCGGGAATTGACAGCTGCGCGCGCGGCCGACGATCGATATTCACGCATCTGGCACAGCTTCGGCTTGCTGCGCAGCTATCAGAATCGCACCGACGAAGCATTCAAGTATTTTGGACGCGCGCGCGAGCTCGAGCCGATGACGCTGCTGTACACGTACAGCTATGCGAGCCTTCTCTATCAAACACGCCGCTACCAGGAAGCGATCGAGTACGTTCGTCCGCTGCTCGCTTCGCAACCGCGGTTCGATCAAGCCCGCAGTGTGCTGATCCGTGCGCTCGTCGAGACGGGCGACATCAAGGGCGCGCTCGAACAATTGCCGCTGAAGTATTCGGATGTGCCGATGCTGAGCGATGCAGGCCTGGTGTACGCGCACGCCGGGCGTCGCGATGATGCCTTGCGCGAACTGGAGCGCCTCGAACGTCGCGAGCTCGAAGGCTACGGAATGTCCTACGAGATCGCGATCATTCACGCTGCGCTCGGGCAGATCGACGAAGCGTGCAAGGCGTTGCGCCACGCGCCGGACGATCACTCGCAGACGCTCGGCTGGTTGCGGCTCGATCCCCGGATGGATCCGCTGCGGCACGAGGCTTGTTATGCCGAAGTGACGCAGCGGCTGTTCAAGCAAGAACTCTGACGCTTGCGGCTTGTCAGATCGACGCAACGAGACACACCATTCCGGCGCTGCCCGAAGAGCGCTGCACGGTGAAGCCGCGCGCCTCCAGCGCCGCGATCGCGGCCGCTGGATCGATGCGCAGCTTGCGATAGCTGCTCACGCGTTGCCGCCACGCGGTTCCATCGAACTCATGCAGCAGATCCTGTACCACCACGTGCTCGTCCTCATAGTCGAGCACGCAGGTGAGAATGCGGTTGGCATCGCTGCGCACGGGGATGAATCGCTGCTCGCCGCGCAACGGCTTCGAATAGTCACGAAACGTCAGCACGAACTTGCCACCCGCGCACAGCTGCTTCGCAACCGAATCGAACAGGGCGCCGACGCTTGCGACATCCGGTAAATGAGTGAGCGTGTCGCCCATGCACAGGATGAGCTCGCTGAGGCTGTCGACATGGCGGGCAAGCGTCAGGAGATCGCCTTCGACTGTGCGTATCGGCAGATCGCCTGCGGTCTGACGCAAGGTCTGAAGGAGCTCGCCGCAGGTATCGATCGCGAGTACCGTGAAACCGCGGCGGGCCAGCGGAATTGCATGCATGCCGAAGCCGGCACCCAGGTCGACTGCCTGGCCCGTCAGGCGTGGCGCAAGTCCAAGTGCTTCCATCTCCTGGGCGCCGCGAGTGATTGCTGCCTCGACGCCGCCGGCCATCCAGGCGTACACCGGCCCGAGGTGTGCCGCGTAGTGTTCAGTGACCGAAGACATGGTGCACTATTATGCCGTGAAACCACCCATCGAACCGATGCTCGCCAAGCTGGCCGAAGAGCTGCCGGCCGGCGAGTACTTGTATGAACCGAAGTGGGATGGGTTCCGGGCGATCGTGTTTCGCGGCGAGGATGACGTGTACATCCAGAGCCGCGACTCGCGGCCGCTCGATCGTTATTTTCCTGAGCTGCATGACACGCTGCTCGCTCGGCTGCCGAAGGACTGCGTGGTCGACGGCGAGATCGTGATCGTGACGGAGCACGGGCTCGACTTCGACGTGCTCCAACTGCGCTTGCATCCTGCCGCATCGCGCGTTGCAAAGCTCGCGAAGGAAACGCCCTCCTCGTTCGTCGCTTTCGACCTGCTTGCAGTCGATGGGCGCAGTCTCATGGACGAGCCGCAGGCGGCTCGGCGTGTCGCACTCGAGAAGCTGCTCGGCAAGGTCAAGCCCCCAGTTCATCTCACGCCCGTAACGCGCGATCGCGCGCTCGCGCTCGACTGGCTGACGCGTTTCGAAGGCGCCGGCCTCGACGGTGTGATCGCGAAGCCGGTGTCGAGCACGTATCAGCCAGGCAAGCGCGCGATGCTCAAGATCAAGCACGCGCGCACGGCCGAGTGTGTCGTGGCCGGATTTCGCTGGCACAAGAGCGGTGACGACGTCGTCGGCTCGCTGCTGCTCGGTCTGTATGACGACAAGGGCATGCTTCAGCACGTCGGCGTCACTTCGTCTTTCACGATGGCTGTGCGCAAGCAGCTCGCGAAGGAGCTCGCGCCGCTTCGCAAGAACGCGATGGAAGATCACCCGTGGCAGGAATGGGCCGGCGCCGCAGCCGAATCGAGCCGCATGCCGGGCGGACAAAGCCGCTGGAGCGCGGGCAAGGACTTGTCGTGGGAGCCGCTGCGGATCGAGCGTGTCTGCGAAGTGAAGTACGACCACATGCAGGGCGATCGCTTTCGTCACGCCGCGATCTTCCTGCGCTGGCGACCTGACAAGCGGCCGCAGGACTGCCGCTACGATCAGCTCGAAGTCACGAAGCCCTACGAGTTGGAGAAGATCTTCTCGTCCGGATCGAGCGGCTCCTGAGCGGGCCGCAGATCTTCCGGCACGTTTTGAAGGTTGACGCGGATGCGTGTCCAGGTGCTGTAGCGGCCGCGCATGGCGTCGACTAGTACGTCGGCCGGTTGCAGGTGGGACGCGGCCTGCGGATGTCGCGCTTTCCAGCGCTCTAGTCCCGCTAGCGCGTCCTCTTTGCGGCGAGCGCGTCCGATCTCGACCAGCGGTTTGGTCGACTGGCGCTTTGAGGATTTCCGCTTGGACGGTTGGACGCGCGGCGGCTCCGACGTCTGCTTCCGGTAATGCGGCGGCCAAGGCGCATCGCCCATGCCCTGGCGCTCGAACAATTCGAGCAGACCTTCGATGGAGCCCGCGTGCTCGTCGATTCCCGTGTGCAAGTCGCCGAGCTTCTTGAATCGTGCGGGCATGGAAGCGAGAGTGAAATCCGCCGGATTGCAGTTGTCGACTTCATCCCAGGCGAGCGGCGCAGAGACGCGTGCGTCGGGGGTTGGTCGCACTGAGTACGCGGAGGCGACAGTGCGGTCCTTCGCGTTCTGGTTGTAGTCGACGAATACGCCTTGTCGCTCCTCCTTCCACCACTTGCTCGTGGCGAGGGTCGGTGCACGTTTCTCGACTTCACGCGCAAGCGCGAGTGCTGCCCGGCGCACTTCGTCGAAGTCCCAGCGGCGTTCGATGCGCACAACAATGTGTATGCCACGCGAGCCGGAGGTCTTCGGCCAGCCGCGTAAGTTGAAGTCAGTGAGGACAGCGCGCGACACCTTGGCAACTTCCTGCACTTGCTGCCAAGTAACTCCCGGCACGGGATCGAGATCCACGCGCAGCTCGTCAGGATGATCGAGATCCTCCGCGCGCACCGGATGCGGATGCAGCTCGAGACACGCGAGATTCGCGAGCCAGGCAAGTGCCGCCGCGTCGCGCGGAACGACCTCCTCCGCGCCGCGGCCCGACGGGAACTGCAACTCGACGACTTCAATCCAAGGCGGGCGACTCTTCGGCGCACGCTTCTGATAGAAGTGCTCGCCTTCGACACCGTCGGGAAAGCGCACGAGCATGTTCGGACGGCCGCCGGCGCCGCGCAGTGCGCCTTCGGCAACGGCGACGTAGTAGTTCGCGAGATCGAGCTTGGTGTACCCGGGCTTGGGGAACAGCACCTTCTCCGGGTGCGAGATCGAGACTTCGCGCCCGGCGAGAGTGAGAATTTCGGCTTCGCGGCCCGCCATGCAAGCAGCGTCGCATCAGCGCGGCGTGCCGTGCAAGCGAGGAACGAAGTCCTCCGGAAGCTCGCGACCCCTCCGCAACGCGTAGATCTGCTTCATGGTATAGGCCGGCAACTGCTGCTGTAGATCGTCCCACGGCGGCATGAAGTCGACGAAGATGTGCTTATCCGGCCGAATACCGAAGTCATCGTCGAACAGACCGGCAGCGATCTCGAAGAACTCGCCTTCCGGTGACGGCGGCGGCACCTGGCTGCCGCACGTCGAGCAGAAGTAAGAGTGATACGCCGGCGGTGAATAGAGAATAGGAGCTGCGTACGTCTTGACGAGCTCGCGTCCGGTGAGAAATCGATAGTGCTTGGTCGCGACGACGACGGTCAGGAGCGATGAGCTGCCGGACACTTTCCGGCAGCGGTTGCAGTGGCAGTACTCCACCGGGCCAGAAGCACGATCGATCTCGAAGGTTATGCCGCCGCACAGGCAGCTGCCGCGAATGGCCATGGTGTCACCTACATGTCGTCGTCGGACCCCGTCGTCAATAAATCTCGCCGCGCGACGACGAGAGCGCACCCGCTTCGACAGTGAGTGTGTAGGCGATGCCGCCTGATCCGCGCCAGCGGGTCAGGTCGAAACTGTTGCCGGGCCCGATGCGATAAACGCCGACGTTCCGGAAGGTGAGCGGAATGCCGGGCTCGCAAATCTCCGGCGGCCCGGGAGTCGTGAGGAAGTACACGAAGGGCGTTGGATGCGTGGGAGTCGTGAACACCTGCGCGGCGCCAGTGGTTGGGTCGACGTGCAGCGCCGTTTCGCGATCGGCGGCAATTGCCCGACCCTGAGCGGTCCATCCGTCCCTGACCAGCCGCGCGAGGAATGTCACCGTTCGACCCATGCGGTCACGCTCCTGCAGGTGTTGGTCAGTGATCAGCCCGCCGAGCTTAGGCAAAGTCAGGAAATCGCGGTCCAGAGTGAGGTCGCGATGAAACGGATTCGCCAGCGCTTCCGCGGAAGTCAGGCTGCTGTTGCTCATCGCCGAGTAGATGAACTCGCTCATGATCGCCATTCCAGCGCTCGTGCCGCCGACAGGCGCAGGCTTCGCAGCCACATGATGGATGGCATCCTCGATCTGCGTGCCCTTCCAGAGCTTCACGTAGTCGGACTGATCGCCGCCGGCGATGAAGAGTGCCTCTGCGTTGCGAATGGTCTCGATCACGAACGGATCGGAGACTGCGTTGCGATTCTTGAAAACGATGGTGGCGACCGAGTCGCACGAGCACAGGTCATAGATGTAAGGGTTGTAGGCGTCGGTGCCGGAGGCGCGGATCACCACGAAATCGCCGCCGCCAGAGCGCGCACCCATGCGTACGAAATTCTCGTCGACGTCCGTGCCGCCGCCCTGAAGTACGAGCAGTCCGCTGGTCGATGTGACCACGTCGGCCGGGTTGCCGACTACGGTGTACTGATAGCCGGGCGCGGCCGCGGCGATTGTGCAACTTGCTACGTATAGCCCGAGGACACAGCACAGGTTCGCAATGTGTGAGCGCATGATCATTTCCTCTCTCGCTGGTAGTCGCGGCGCCGCGGCGCCGCGCGAGTATCGTACTCTCAACCGGATGCTTGGTAAGACCGGCACGGGACGGAGGGCTGTCGAGATGGCAGGTAGAGAAACGACAAAGGCTCAGATCTTCGTCTGAGCCTCTGCGGTGGCGATGCCCGGCGACATTCTAGCCCGTGCTATCCCAAGTTCAACGTGCTTAGGGCCGACGTCTTTTGGCGGCCCTCTTCGTTGGGGGTTTCCTACCCAATTGCCCGGCATTCCGGGCACTGTCCTTACCCAACGTCAACCTCACGTGAGCATAGGCTCGTACCAGATCAATGAGGATGGACTCACGCGGAATTCCTGTTTGATCGGCGATCTCGGCACACGTCATCCCCTTCCCGAGATGGAGGAACAACGCGTCACGCTGGTCTAGTGTCAGCGCCTGGAGCGCGGACTCCATAGTCGAAGGGCCATCCGAAGACGCAGTTACTGTCCCATCCGAGTTGAGGGCACCGGACTGCCTTTCGATCTCTAGAAGCGTTCCGCATAAGGAACCCTGAGGATCGTCCACAGCAAGATCCCCGACCTCCTGCTGCAATCGCAGAAAGATCTCGTTCGCCAAGTCATCCAGAGCGCGCAGTACGCGCGGCGTGATTTTCATTGATCGAGCGGCGGCTCGTGACAGCGCACGCCGCTCGACAACAAATACGAGATCCGGTCAGCTCAATCTCAGGGCAACTCGATGTCCTGCGGAAGGGTCTCCTCGAATGAACCGCATTTGTGCGCTCGCGCGTAGATCTCCTCGAGAAGCCGACGCGCCATGATTGTTCTTGGATGGGCGGAACCCAGACTACGTTTCTGGAGCTCAAATACTCGCCGCGCGAGTTCCTCTGCCTCCGCCAACTCACCATGCTCCAAATCCACTGAGGCGATAATCAACATGCTCACTAAGGTCGCCTGATGCTCTGCGCCCAAGACGGCCTTTTGAGCCTCCAGAACGTCCCGCACAGTATTGCGACTCATATCATGCCTGTACGCTTTGAACTGTATGAGCGCGACAGTCGCGGCCAATTTCAGGCAGCGATCATGGGTGGTACTGAATACATCTCTACAAAGTTGAAGCGCGGCTATGCCCACAGGTTCTGCTTCCAGAAAACGCTCCTGTTTAGCCTTCGACACTGCAACTTGGGTCATCGCTCGCACGGTGCGCGGATCTTTCACGCCATACTGACGCTCATAGATGTGCAGGGCACGTTTGAACTGTAGTTCTGAGTGATCGTCGGACCCTAAAGAAGCGTAGCCAGCCCCCAGGGCACCTCGGAAAGATGCTTCCACAAGGGGTTCCGTTTCGAATCGTTTGCCAACCTTCTCGGCGGCCTGATCGAGCACCGACCGAAAGATGACATCCGAATCGGCACCATCGCTGAATTCGTCCTGAGCACCCAGATCGTCCTGTAAAAAGCCTATGAAGCTCTCGACAAGGTCATTCGCTCGTGCCGCGCGGAGTGCTAGCCACGCGGTGACAAACGTAGTCGATACCAGTATCACCGTAAGCGCAGCAGCAGCCGATAGGACGGCGCGGTGCCTCTTCACAAACTTGCGCGCGGAATACGCCAGTCGACGCGGGCGCGCCACCACGGGTTCATCGCGCAGGTAGTGACGAAGGTCGAACAGCAGTTCTTGCGCGGATGCGTAGCGCTTTTCCGGGGCCTTTTCCAAGCAGTGCATGATGACCCAGTCCAGGTCTCCGTGTATTTCGCGGATCAGCCTGGACCTTGTTGTTCCACAGTAGCTTGCGACAAGTGCAATGGCCTCTGGCGAGAGGACGGCAAGTTTTCGCGACGGGGGGAGTGGCTCTGCCGATCGAATTCGCGCGCGCAACAGGTGTAGCCGTGAAGCTGAGAGGTCATTCGCAGCAAAGGGTGTGCAGCCGCATAAGAGTTCATACAGAAGCACTCCCAGGCTGTAGATATCGCTCCGGGCCGTTACCCTGGCACCACCGTACTCCGCCTGCTCGGGGCTCACGTATGCAGGTGTCCCAATAAAGTGATCAAACGCCGTGAAGAGTGTGCTTTCGTAGATTCTGCCCTCGATCGCTTTGGCCACTCCGAAGTCGATCACCTTGACGACCGGCATGCCGTCAACCAGTGTGATCATCACATTGGAAGGTTTGATATCGCGATGAATGACACCTTTGCGATGCGCATGCTGGATTGCTTGGCATACCTGCATGAATAGGTCCGTGCGCTCCGCTACATTTGCTCTGATCAGATCGCAGTACTCCGTGATCTTCACGCCGCGCACGAGCTCCATAGCAAAGTACGGTCGCCCCATGCGTGTGGCACCGGCGTCAAACACCTTCGCGATGTTCGGGTGGTCCATCATTGCGAGGGCCTGGCGTTCGGCGGCGAATCTGAGAATGACCGCCTTCGTATCCATTCCAAGCTTGATGATCTTGAGTGCGACGGTCCGGCGAACCGGCAGCAGCTGTTCTGCGAGGTAGACCGTTCCCCAACCTCCTTCGCCCAGCTCGCGCTGAACTTGGTAGTTCTCGACTTCTACGTCCGAAGTCTCGAATGACGGCGGGGACGAACCCTGAAGCAGTGACTGCCCCCGATCCAGGGCAGCAAGCAACGCTTGTACGCGTGCATACACGGATGCATCCGGACATGCACGTCGCAGGTAGACGTCCCGCTCGTCGGTCGGCAGAGCGAGCGCAGTTGAAAACAGCGCCTCCTCGAGTCCGGCACGTCCCTCCATTGCCGTCTCCCTACGATGTCAGTTCCGCATAGAGCCAAGTACGAGCAAATTGCCAACGGCGGTATGCGGTGGCGCGCGTGAGCCCGAGCGCCTTTCCTGCGTCTTCAATCTCCATCCCAGCGAAGCAGTGAAGCTTGATGAGCTGCGCTGCATCCGGATGCTCGTCGCCGAGCTTCTGGATCGCACAATCGAACGCGATCAAATGATCGTCATTGTCAAAGCAGAGGGGGAAGTCCGCCTCCACGATTGGCACCCGCCTTCTTTCGCCGCCGTGCTTGAGTGTCCCGCGGCGCCGGGCGCGGTCGATCAGAATGTGTCGCATCGCCTCCGCGGCAGCAGCAAAGAAGTGCGATTGGTCGCGACAAGCTGCATGGTTGGATTTTTCGAGCCGCATCCATGCCTCGTGAACGAGAGCTGTCGGCTGCAAGGTAGTGCCAGACGGCAGACGGGCCATCTGAATCGCTGCGATCTTGCGCAACTCAGCGTACACAGCTGCAACCAGCTGGTCCGTGCCGTTCCCGCAGTCGCTTTCGCTCGGGCGAGTCATTTCCGCTCCCTAAATCGACTCGGCGCGCCGTACTGGCGGACGCGCGATGACAACTCTGCGCCCGGTCACTTGTTCATGCAAGACCTCGCGTTGATGTCATCTCAACCGGGCACAGCGTCCACCAGTGGTGTCATCAAGTACGACGTTGCCACCGACGCGGATGCCGGCTCGCGTGCAGGATGGCGACCACAACGATTGTTCGGTGCTCGACGCGAAAGTAAATTCCGAACGGAAATCGACGCACGAGCGCGCGTCGCGCATTCCTGTGAAGCAGCGGATACGTCAACGGTCGATCGCCGATCGACTCGAAGGTCGACAACACTTCGTCGAGGAAGTCATGACCGAGGCCGCGACGCTGCTTTTCGTACCAAGCTGCGGCTGCATTCACATCCCGGTCCGCCTCTTCCCTGAGTCGGACAGTGAGCTTCATAACTTCTTGCGGATCTCCGCGATGACGTCTTCAGCCGTACGGCCCGGCTCTCCGTCCGCCGCATAAGCATCCAGCCGGCGGTCGAGTTCGGCACGTTGCTCGGGTGTCAACGGCAGCGTGTTCTGGTCCGCGGCGATGCTGTCCCACAGGTCCTCGACGAGTCTGATCCGTTCGTCCAACGGCAGCTTGCGAAGGTCTGATTTCATGGCGTCAAGCATATGCTTCCAACGTCCTCTGTCAAAGGGCACATAACATGTGATTCGCCGAGAAAAGCGCTCGCCCAAGGCCGCGCGAGGCGTCACTCCACCCTCTTCACCACCGCCGCCGCGAACCTCTCCGCCGATCCCCCCGCAAACGGAAAGAACAACGACGGCTCGATCAACTCCAACTCCAACACCACCGGCTCCCCTTTCTCATCTCTAATCAAATCCACCCTCGCATACAGCGGCGTCTCGAACGGCAGCGCCTGCATCGCTCTCGCTCCGACTCTCAGCTCCGCCGCATCAGGTACACGCGCCGTAATCGACTCCTTCGCGAACAAGTCCTGCGTGGGTCCTTCCTTGCGCTTCAGCAGCGGCCCTTTGCGAATCGCGTGACTGAACTGACCTTCGAAGTAGATCAACGCCGTCTCGCCGTGCTCGTCGACACGACTGAGATACGGCTGCAGCAGCACACTCCTCTTCTCACTCAGCATCCGCTGGGCATGTTCGGCCGCGTCGTCCTTCTCCTCCGGCCCGAACCTCTGCGCGTCGCGCGACCCCGCGCCGATCGCCGGCTTCACGACGAACTCGTCGACGTTCGGCTCGCCGAGCAGCTCCGCAATCCGCCAAGGTGCACTCTCGCCAGGCTCGATGAACTTGGAGAGCACAGTCGGCACGTTGGCGCGAACCAGATCGCGCAGGTAGTGCTTGTCCGAGCTCCACTTCACTACTGACAACGGGTTCAGCAGCTTCGTCTGCGCACTCACCTGCCCGGCCCAGTCGAGGAACTCCGGCAGGCGCTGCGGGTAATCCCAGGTCGAGCGCAACAGCGCGATGTCGAACCGGCTCCAGTCGTGCGGACGGTCCCACTCTGCAATCGCAACTTCGGCACCCGCGTTGCGCAGGGCGGATTCGAGTGGTGGGAGATCTTCGTCCAGATTCCGTGCGGCTTCGGCTGTGACCAGTGCTATAGTTGGTTTGCTCATTTTCCCGCTGTTTCTCTCAATTTTCGCCGCTGCTGCGGAGTCGGGCTGAAGCCCGACGCCCACAGGGCTCACCCAGGTTTTCGTGCTTTATGAAGGATCTTACCAAGGGATCGATCCCGAGCCATCTCATCGCCATGGCGGTGCCGATGGCGGCGGGAATGATCTTCCAGACGCTTTACTTCTTCGTCGACCTCTATTTCGTCTCGAGGCTCGGCGACGCAGCCGTTGCTGGCGTCAGTACAGCCGGCAACGCGATGTTCATCATCATGGCCATGACACAGGTGCTCGGTGTCGGCACGGTCGCGCTGATCTCGCACGCGGTCGGCCGCAAAGACCAGCCGGACGCGAACCTCATCTTCAATCAGTCGCTGCTGATCGCGGTGCTGTGCGGCGTCCTGACGCTGCTCGTCGGTTATACAGGTTCGGCGGCGTACGTGCGGTCCATCGCCGCGGACGCGGCGACGGTGCAGGCGGGTGTCACATATCTATATTGGTTCCTGCCGGGCATGGCCCTGCAGTTCGCGATGGTGGCGATGGGCTCGGCACTGCGCGGTACCGGCATCGTCAAGCCGACGATGGTCGTGCAAGTGCTGACGCTGGTGATCAACACGATCCTCGCGCCGATCCTGATCGCGGGCTGGGGTATCGGTCGGCCGATGGGCGTCGCCGGTGCAGGTCTGGCGAGCACGATCGCGATCGTGGTCGGCGTGATTCTGTTGTCCTTCTACTTCGTGCGGCTCGAGAAATATGTGTCCTTCCACAAGGAGCAATGGCAGCCGCGCGTCGCAGTCTGGAAGCGCATGCTCACTGTGGGCTTACCAGCGGGCGGCGAGTTCGCCTTGCTGTTCCTCTTTACTGCGGTGACTTACTACGCGCTGCGCAACTTCGGCTCAGCCGCGCAGGCTGCATTCGGCATCGGCGGCCGCATCATGCAGGGCATCTTCCTGCCGGTGATGGCGATCGCGTTCGCGGCTGCACCCGTTGCAGGTCAGAACTTCGGCGCGCGCCAGCCCGAGCGCGTCCGCGAAACGTTCCGCTCTGCCGTGAAGCTCTGCACTGCCCTGATGTTCGTGTTGATGTTGCTGTGCCAGTGGCGGCCGGACGCGATGATCCGCCTGTTCTCGAACGAACCGCAGGTGATCGACATCGGCTCGCAGTTCCTCCACATCATCTCGTGGAACTTCGTGCTGTCGGGAATCATCTTCACGTGCTCGAGCATGTTCCAGGCGCTCGGCAACACGTTGCCCTCGCTCTACAGCTCGGCGACGCGGTTGATCACGTACAGCGTGCCGCTGATCTGGGTGTCGACGCAGCCGTGGTTTCGGCTCGAGCACCTGTGGTTCCTGTCGGTGGGCACGGTGATGCTGCAGACGGTCGTGAGCTTCACGTTGCTGCAGAAGCAGATGAGGACGAGGTTGGGAGCGATAACAGCGGCGCCGGTTGCGGCCTAATGGGCGATGGTGGATTGGCAGCGCTCGGCGGCAGTGATGGCTTGTGTGGCTGTCATGATCAGTCGCGGGCGAACTGAGCATCCCGCTAGTTGCAGCCGTTCGGCAGTCCAGCGATTGCACATCCTGAACATGTGGAACTTGCCGCGCGCGTGATAGAAGAGCGCGCGGCCGTTGGCCGTGTCATAGCCATTTTCGGTCGCGCTGATCGGCTGGACGAAAGAATCGTCGATCGACTTCGCTATTGCCTGCAGCTCGGCATCCGAGACCTGCAGAGCGACTGCCTCACTGTCTTCGACGCCTGCCGCGACGACTTGCCACGGCACGACTTGCATCACGGTTGGTGTCGGCCAGAAGACCGCGGCGATCGTCATGCCGAGCGTCGGGTCCGGCGCCTGATAGTAAGCAGCATCGCCCCAGCCAAATTCCAGATAGCGAGCTTGAGGAAACTTCGCCAGCACCGGCCATTCGCGATCTGGCCAGTCGGCCACAGCCAGCGCCAATCCTGTGTGATGTCCACGCCGCACCACATAGACAACTCGCGATCGTTCAGTGTCTGCGGGCAGGCGCTCGGCGGACGACGAGCACCCGCAAAGAACGGCGCAGGCAAGAAGAAGTGCAGCAGCGAATCGACGCATGCTGCACACGATACCTCATGGCGGAAACGACAACCCGCGCGAGCAAAGAGGCAACTCGCGCGGGCTGCGGCCTTTCCCCAGGGCGTAATGGCGGCCAACCGGGAGAAGGCCGCCATTACGTTTCAGGCTCAGTCGTTCTCGAATTCCACTTCGCGCGCGGTGAACACGCCTCCGCTCACGGTGCCTTTCACTTCGGCGATACGGCCGACGGCGTCGGCGAAGAAGTCATCCGCACTCGTGCCTTCGAAGTCGGTTCCGGCAGTCGTTTGAATGGTGACGCCGAGAATCGAGAAGCTCGGACTCGTCGCGGTGTCGACGATTCCGCGCAATCGCACTTCGTTCTCCGGTCGACGCCGTTCGAGACGCGACGCCACGACGTCGTTGCTTTCGGCCGGCAGCTCCGCGCCGCGAACTTCGACGAAATCGCCCGCAGTGATGTTGCCCAGATTGAAGTTCGCCACACGCTGATCGCCTTTGTCCTCGACGCGCGTGGTCGTATTCACGGTCACATCGATACCAAGCACGACGAGCTCGTTGGCCGCGCGGTCGACAGAATCGACGCGGGCCTCGATGCGCGCGCTCCCCTGGCGCTTGAACTGAACTTTGGTTGCGACCAGCACGCCGCCCGCGTTGACCTGCCCTTCCGCCTCGACATTGACGTTCAGCGCCAGGTCTGCGGCCGAGCCGTTCTCGAACCGCGTGGTCGAGGTGGTCGTCACCGGCTTACCTGCTACGTCGAAATCCGTCGATGAGACGAACCGCGTGATCAGACCTTCGATCTCGACTTCCATGCCCACGCCCCGATCGTCATCGTCACGCTTCAACTCGATCGAGCTCGCAACGAGCTCGCCCGCCGCGTTGACCGAGCCGCCACGCGCTTCGATCAGATCGCCATTGCGCGGCTGGCCGCTGGGGAAGTTCTGAACCGTCGCGGCCGAATAGTCCACGACGAGAGCGCTCACATTCAGTTTGTGAGCGGCGGTGTCGACAGCCGACGCAGCGCCCGTGACCTCGAAGATCGTGCCCGCCGGCTTCCCTTCGATGCGAGTAGCCTGAATGTCGCGGTCGGCGCGACGCATGCCGCTCACTTCCACGATGTCACCAGCCGCGAGGCCCGCGAGCGACGCGCCGGCAATGTTGTCGTCGAAGGACGTATCGGCATCGACCAGCACCGTCTGACCCAGCACGACCAGCGTGCCCGCAGCTGCGTCGACGCTCGTGACCGGACCTTTCACCAGATCATCGAAGTCGACGCGATCCGCAGTGCTATTTCCTGCGCCGTCTCGATGTCCGTGGATCCTCACGATATGACCGACGCGCAGATCTGCCTGCGTGCCCGGTTTGCCATTGATAGTGAAAGCCGCGCTGCTGGTTTCGAAGCGCACGCCGTTGACGAACACGCTGCCGAATCCGGTGACTATGCCGCTCGAAATGACCGGAACGCTTTGCGCTGCGGCCTGCGGCGCGTCGTCGCTCGAGGAACCGCCGCCGCCGCTGCACGCGGCCAGGCTCAGTGCCGCCGCCGCGGCGAACAGTGCCTTCGTCAGATGTAGTCGCGCCATCTTGTTCACTCCCGCTGAGATGAAGCGACAACGGACCAGGCGCAGGAATATTCCTTCGCAATGACTGCGGAATAAAGCGCTGCTACCAATCGTTATTGTCAAAGCAGCGCCCAGCCGGGCGGTGCGCCTTCAGTTTCGGGAGCTTGCAATGACTCGACTTTCACAGTTGTGGACAGCACTGTTCGTCACCAGCACCCTGCTCTCGGCCGCCGCAGTGGCTCGCGAGCCCAATGAACCCCCGCGCCGTGAAGATCGCCGTGAGGACCGTCGGGAGGATCGCGCGGATCGTCAGCACGATCGCAGCGGTCCCAGCCACGGCGACCATGATCGACAGAACCGCGAAGGACGCTCCGGGCACGGACAGCGAGGCAACGAGTAAGATCATCCATCATGAAGGCTTCCCAATCTCTCCTGGCCGGGGCCGTCGTAGCCGTACTCGCCCAGTTCAATACAGCGTATGCCGACACACGCGTGCAGGCCTCAAGCGGCCTGCAGTATTCCGACGGCGAATACGGCGAGACGACGAGCACCAGCGCTCTGGTCGTGCCTTTCTCGGTTCGTGCAACGTTCGGGGCGTGGTCGATTCGCGCGTCGGTGCCGTACGTCATGGTCGATGGACCCGCCGACGTCAGCGAGATCATCGACGACTCCAGCGGGCGTGGAACGAGCAGCGGCTCGGGCAGCTCGGGCTCGGGTTCCGGCAGCGGCACCAGTGGCCGCGACGGTAGCGGCAGCGGCAGTGGAGGAAGCGGTGGTGGCGATGATGACGATCCAGTCGACCTCGTCACCGCAGATCGCAGCGAGTCGGGTATCGGCGATGCGAGCATCGCGCTGACCTACTCGCTCGATTCCATCGGCGATTCGCCCGCGTATGTCGACTTCACGGGTCGCGTGCGATTGCCGACCGGCAGCGAGGAAGACGGCCTCGGCGTCGGCGCGACGGACTACGTCGCGCTCTCCGAGATCGGCTGGGACGGCGAGGCCGGCGGCGCATTCGTGAGCGCCGGTCGCCGCTTCCTCGGCGCCGTCGACGACATCGAGCGCGTCGACGGTTGGCAAGCGTCGGTCGGCGGCTGGATCAATGTCAGCGATTCAGCCGTCGTCGGCGCCTACTACGATTGGCGCAACTCATCCGTGCGCGACGGCGAAGATCCCAGCTCCGTCGAAGCGTACGTGTCGTGGCGTCTGAATGACGCGTGGAAGGTCGAGGTGAACGGCGGCGTAGGCCTCTCGGACGCCAGCGCCGACTACACCGCAGGACTCACGCTGATCTGGCGCAGCGCCAAGCGCTGATTCAGAAGGCGCGCCTCATCGTTGCGGCGTGGACCAATGCTGCTCGATGAGCGCGCGCTCGTCCGCAGCTTCGAGCGCAGCGCCGCCGCCAAGCCGATCCATCACATCGTCGAGCAGCTCGCTGCCACTCGCGGCTCGAAATCCTTCGTCCGGGTCGACAGTGCCATCCCATGCGACGACTTCCCAGTGCGTGCCGCTGCGACAAGCCACGCCCTCGGCTGCCGCATTCGCCTCGCGCGCGCGGAACGTTCGGCAGTACCGTCCATCGTCGGCTTCGAACGTAAGGATGACTTGCGCCGAGCGCCCGCCCTGCTCGATCGCTTTGCCGCTTTCGCCACTGTCCAACGCCGCGAGCAGCACCGCGTTCGACGATGCGCCGCTCAGCAGTGGCGCCGGAGCGGCCGTTGCAACTACGGGCGTCTCACGTACCTCCTGTGGCCGCGAGAGCATGAATCCAACAAGCACACCGCTGATTCCTGCCGCCAACGCAGTGATGGCAACAGCACCCCATCGCATCGATGCTCGTCTCGTGACTGGTACCGGCTTGCCATCGAGAATGCGCGTCGACAATGGGTCGTTCGGCTGCAGCGCCGGCAGCGGAATCTCCGACTTCAAGCGCTCGTCGGCGACGCGCATCCGTTCGAGCCGCACTCGAGCACCCACGTCGTCGACCAACGCCTGTTCGACTCGCACACGCATCTCGGAGTCGAGCTCGCCGTCCATGTACGCACACAAGAGTTCGTCGTTGAGTTCCAAGCGTTCGCTCACTTTGCGGCTCTCACACGCTGTGGCCCTTCGCCCAGGCTCGCAGCCAATTTGGCGCGAGCGCGCGCCAGGCGGCTCATCACGGTGCCTACGGGCACTTCGAGGATATCTGCTGTCTGCTGATACGACATGCCTTCGAGCACGACCAGCGCGATCACGACGCTCTGCTCTTCGGGCAGCTCGTCGAGCGCTTGCCGCGCCTCGTTGGATTGAATGTGTCGCATCGTCACGTCGCGCCCGTCTGCACCTGCGATGTCGGCATGCGAGTCAAGCGGTTCGGCGCGCCTGCGATGCGCGCGCAATTCGTCGCGCCAGAGATTCTGCATGATTCGGTACAGCCAGCTGTCCAGTCGAGTGCCCTGCTGCCACGAGTCCGCATGGCGCAAGGCACGCTCAACCGCCGCTTGCACGACGTCCTCTGCGTCGTCGCGCGATCTCGTCAGCACGGACGCAAAGCGACGCAGCCGCGGCAGCAGTTGGACCAGCTCGCGCCTGAACTCTGGCATGTTGTGTCGACCTGTCTCCGACTGACAACGACTCGGTAGGAGGATTATTCCCTCCGGGGGGATCTTTCTGTAGTGTGCAGCTCATGGGTCGTCCGGTCCAAACATTCCGTAAAACAGCTGTTTTCGCCGCGCTGGCGCTGTTCGCGGTCGCCTCGTGGTCGCATGAGGAAACCGAGACTCGCGATCGTGAAACGCGCATCGATCGCGAGACGCGCGAGGATCGCAGCGGTCGGGAACAGGAAGAGCGCCGCGACTCCGAGATTCGCATCGACTCCGGCAGCGGTTCGATCGATTCGGGAAGCTCCGGCAGCGCTTCTTCCGGATCCGACGACGGTCGACGCGAAGACCGTCACGACCGCGTTGAAAACGGGCGAGGCTCATCGGCACGGTTCGAAGTGGAACGCGACACTGCGGGCCGCGAGCGCGTGCGTCGAGAAGTGCTCATGGTCGCAGACCCGCGCTCGATCGACACGGTTCGCGACGCTGGATTCACGATCATCTCCGCGCGTCCGCTCACCGCATTCGGCGAAACGCTCGCGCGCATTCGTGTGCGTCGAGGGCGATCTGTAGAGCAGGTCATCTCGGAACTGCAAGCGCTCGCGCCGCTGGCGAGCATCGCTCCTCATCATCTCTTCCGCCCGTCCGGCGACGAAGCGGTCGCAACGACTGTCGAATCGGCGCCCGTTCCAGTTGCCGCAGCCAATACCGGACACGTCGGTGTCATCGACACTGGCGCGGATGTGTCCTGGCCCGCGCTCAAACTTTCGATCGTGCAGACCGAAGGCTTCGCCGATGGCGGATACACGTCGCGCCCGCACGGCACGCTCGTTGCGGAAATCATTGCCCGCAGCGGCGCGCATCTCACAGTTGCCGATGTGTTCGGCGTCGACTCCGACAACCGGTTGATCGCACCCGCTGCCGCCATCGCCAGCGCGATCGACTGGTTGGTAGCGAGCGGCGTCCGCGTCATCAACATCAGCATCGAAGGCCCGGATAACTTCGTGCTCGCTCACGTGATCAAGCGTGCGCTCGCTGCCGACGTCGCGATTGTGGCGGCAGCTGGCAATGGCGGACCCGCGGCGCGGCCGGCATTCCCCGCCGCATATCCCGGTGTAATCGCAGTCACGGCCGTCGACGAGAATGGGCAGGTCTATCGACGCGCCAATCGCGGCGACTACATCGCCTTCGCTGCTCGGGGCGTTCACGTCGCCTCCGAGTACGAATCGGCGACGTCGAAAGCCAAGACTGTCTCCGGAACATCCTTCGCCTCGCCGGTCGTTGCAGCGGCAATTGCACGCCGACTCGAGGGATCCGCCGGCGTCGGCGGCGTGATCGACTCGCTCAAGACCGAGGCACGCGACCTCGGCACGCCCGGCCGCGATTCGATCTACGGCTGGGGCGAGCTCGCCATCCCGCAGGCCCTGACCGCTAATTCCCGCTAGTTGTTTTCGCAACGCGCGCTTGCGCGGGGCCTGCGAACGGGGCATCCTGACCCCGCTCGCGACCTGTCGTGGCGGCTCGTGTCATGGATCGTCCGAAGCATCGCCGAATCATCCTCATAGCACTCGTGCTCCTCGCCGGCGCAGCGCTGCTGCTGCTCGGCCGACAGTGGTCGTCGGAGCCCAGGCGGCTCGTCGTCCAGGCCGAGTTGCCGGCGAAGCAACTTGTCGACCCACAGATCGAGAAGGCCGAGCCCGTTGCGGTCGAGGCGACTGAACCGAGTGCGCCGCCGCCAGCGGCACCACCGCCCTCTGAACCCGCGACCGGCCTTCGTGGCCGGGTCATCGACGCTGTTACGCGTCAACCCTTGCAGGAGTTCGAAGTTGAGCTCACGCCCATTCAACGCCAGGGGTCGGGCAGGAGCTACCTCGAGCCGATCAAGAGGACGTTCCAATCCAGGAGCGGTCGCTTCACGTGGAGCGACGTGGCTGTCGGATCCTGGGCGGCGGCCGTTTCGGCGCGCGGCCATCAAGTGTTCAACGTGCCTGAGTTCACAGTCGAAGCCGGCAAGGCGACACGAGAGATGGTGATGCCGCTGCTGCGCGGCTACGCCGTGAGCGGACGGATCGTCGAACTGAGCACCGGTGCGGGCATCCCCGACGCAGGGATCGGATTTCGCGTCGTCGGCGACCAGGAATTCGGGTTCAGGTCGACGGCGCGGACAACGTCCAGGGACGATGGGTCATTCACGCTGGACGGCGTCCCTGGCGGCGACATCCTGCTCATGGTTGGCGCGCGCGATCATGCGTATCGCGAGCTGACAGTGGTAGTAGATGAGAAGACTCCGGTACAGGAAATCACCCTCTCCGGCGGTGCCACGATCGCGGGCATCGTGACGACGACATCGGGTGCACCCGTAAAAGGCCGCGTCTGGCTCAACGGTCCCGGACCTGGGTACGTGGGCGAATCGAACGAGGCGGGTCAGTTCTCTTACAAGCACATGCCACCCGGTCGTTACAAGGTATCGGCCGATTCGAGCGCTGGCAGCGCGCAGCAGGAGTTTGTGCTGCAACAGGACGAGGTGAAGGAAGGCATCGTCCTCGTGGTCGGCGGAGGCCGCAGCGTTCGCGGCATCGTCAGGGGACCTCGGCCGGAACAGATCCCGCAGACACACCTCATGTTCCGGGCGAAGTCCGGGAACTCATTCATGAGCACGCACCCCGACGAGCGCGGCGCCTACGTGTTCAATGGCGTGCCATCGGGGCCCGCAGAGATCGGCGTGTCCACCGCGAACATCGGCATTCAATTCACGAAGCGCTTGGACGTCCCGGCAGATCAGGACATCACTTTCGACATCGCTCTCCCCACCGGCGCGCGCTTGTCTGGACGTGTCACCCAAGGCGGGAAACCTGCTGCGCACAGGACAGTCTGGATGGGTCCGGTCGACACCAAGTTGGACATTCTCTATCGAGCGAATACCTCGGAGGACGGCGAATACGAGATCGAAGGCCTGCCTCCCGGCGACTATCGCCTGCGCGCAACCGAAGACATCAGTCGAGCCGTCACGATCGCTGGCGACATGGTGCTGAATATCGATATCCCGGCGGTGCAACTATCCGCACGGGTTGTGGAGGACGGCGGCGCGGTACCGATCGTCGGCGCCGACGTGTACTTGAGAGGCAGCGCACCGGAGACGTCTCGCGTCCGCGGCGACAAGAAGACGGATGACTTCGGTCAGTTCGCGCTCACCGGCATCGAGCCGGGCGAGATCGTGCTGCTGGTCTACAAGGCCGGCTATGAGCTGTATCGCGAGAGGATCTCGTACTCCTCGCCGATCACCAACAAGACGATCACGCTGCGCAAGAGCACCGGCGTGGAAGTGCACGTGAAAGCCGGCAGCCGGCGCTTTCCGATCGGCTTCACGATCACCCAGAGCTTTCCCGGCAACGACTCCGTGATCGACATCTGGGTTCCATTGAATCGCGAGCGCGTGGGCTACGTGCCGAGCGCCCTGGCGGGCACCACGTTTCAGATCGGGCGCTTCAGCGGCACACCCCTGCTTTTCGAAGATTGGGATGGTCAGCCGTTCGAGCTGCCGTGAAACGCTCGGTCGTCATTTTGGGGATTGTGGTCGCTTGCGGCATCGGCGTGTGGATGCTGGGGCAGCGGCAGATGCCAGCGACTGACCAAGTAGCCGCGCCGTCCAGCTTTGCGGCGAGGCACGAGGCTGATCTCGCGTCGGAGCAAGAACAAGCGTCGAGTGTGGAAGAAAGGAAATCCGTCGAAACCACCGCGACGGCCGCAGCACCAGCCGCGACAGGCGGCACCCTGCGCGGCCGCCTCGTCGATGCCGTGACACGCCAGCCCGTGAAGGAGTTCGAAGTGCGCATGGTCCGCGTTCAGCGCGGACCGGAGTGGCGAGAAGAGGAACCGCTCACACAGGCTTTCCAGTCCGATACCGGTCGATTCGCGTGGAACGGCGTGCCTGCCGATACCTGGAAGGTGTCAGTTTCGGCTCACGGCTACCGGCAGTTCCGTCTCGGAGAGGTAACGATTGCGGCCGGCAGGAAGCCGCGCGAAGTCGTGATGCCCATGCAGAAGGGCTTTACGGCGCGCGGCCGAGTGTTCGCGGCAGCGACCGGTGCGGGCATCCCGGAGGCGTACGTCAGCTTTCGCGTCGCGAGTGCCTTGGGTGACGTCCCCGACGATCCTTACGCGCAAACGAAAGAGGACGGGTCGTTCGTGCTCGACGGCATTCCCGGCGGAGAGATCTCGCTCATCGCCGGCGCCAAGGGATATGCGAGCCGTGAAGCAGAGATTGTCATGGACGAGAAGACACCCCCTCAGGAGTTCGCGCTCTCGACCGGCGGCAGGATTGCAGGCGTCGTGAAGACGGGATCGGGTGAGCCGGTCAAAGGGCGGGTCACGATGGGTGGAGGTTTCGCTGGCTACACCAATGAGACCGCGGATTCGGGTCAGTTCTCCTTCGACCACTTGACAGCCGGACGCTACGTGATTTCTGCCAACTCTGTCGCGGGCAGTGCGAGGCAGGAGATCGTGCTGGGCCAGGATGAGCGCAGGGACGATATTGTTCTCACTATCGGCGCAGGTCACACCGTTCGCGGGATGATAAAGGGCGTGAGGCCTGAGCAGCTCGGACGCACGTACATCAGCCTGCGGTCCAACTCCATGTTTTTCAGCGCGCGTGCCGACGAGCAGGGTGCATACGCATTTGCAGGCGTACCTCCTGGGCGCGCACGCGTAACTGTGTACGCCACCGACCGGCAATTGAGCAAGACGGTCGATGTGCCCGCTGAACACGACATCACACTGGACATCGTCTTCCCGCCGGGTGCGCGCCTATCGGGCCGAGTGACTCAGGGCGGCAAGCCGGCGACGCAGCTACTAGTGTGGATACAACCTGCAGAAGCTAAGGACGGAGTGTCGTATCGCGCAACGACGTCGGCGGACGGTGACTACGAGATCGAGGGGCTACCCCTCGGCGAGTATCGGGTCACCGCCGACGAGGACATCAGTCGAACCGTTACGATGGCCGGCGATGTCGTGTTGAACATGGATATCCCGTCGGTTCAGCTCGCCGGGCACGTGGTGGAAGACGGCAGCTCGGTCCCAATCGTGGGCGCCGACGTCTACCTGCGAGGGGTCGATCCTGCCACTGCGCGCGTCCACGGCCATAAGAAGAGCAATGATTTTGGGGAATTCAGTCTGACCGGCATCGAGCCCGGCGAGGTGACGCTTCTTGTGTACATGCCCGGCTACGAGCTGTATCGCGAGAAAATTGCATATGCCGCGCCGATCAAGAGCAAGACCGTAGCCTTGCGCAAGAGCCCTGGCGTCGAGGTTCGAATGCAAGCAGCCGCGAACGACGAGCCCGTGCGCGGATTGATGGTGACGCAGACGATCCCCAGCAACGAGTTCGAGATCTACTTATGGATCCCGTTGAATCGACAGGGCCTGGGGTCGTTACCGAGCGCTCTGGCCGGCAGCCATCTCGCGATCGACTACGGCCGCGCCAAGCCGCTCGTCATCGATGAATGGGACGGGGAGCCGCTCGAGTTGAAGCCGTGAGCTGGAACGTGCGCCGAGGTCACGCAACCCGCAGTCGCAGACCATTCTCGAACGCAGCTGCACCTGAGTACTCGAAATGCAGCACTCTGCGAGAAGCCTTGTCAGTCGCCTTCGATGACGCGTGCAGCAGCAGAGGCCTCATGACGATCACGCCGCCACGCTCTACCGTGCATGTGACAGCGTCGATGCGTCGAGCTGCCTCGTGAATCTGTGCATCGCTCAGCAGCCCCAGCTCGTGCGTTCCGGGCAAGACTCGCAGCGGTCCGTTGTTGGCCGTCGAATCGTCGAGATGCACGCGTAAGGCCACGACTTTGGAGAGAACGCACGCGGGTGCATGCGCGTAGGTTACGCCCGCCTTTTCAGACCATGGCCCCCAGCCCGGTGCATCGCGCTGCCCGACGAGTGGCAAGGCCCTGTCCTGATGCCAGACAACGAGCCAGTTGGCTTCGGCGGATTTGTCGAACAATGTTGCGCTGAAGAGCACGGGCTCGCCGCCGAGCACCTCTGCAGCCATTGCAATCAACCGCCGATCTCGAGCTAGCGCTGCAACGGCCGGCATGGACAGAAGATGACGCGCTCCAGCGCGCGACCGCCGCACCGTTTCCCCTTCCAGGTCGCGGGAAATCCCGGCGATCTCCCGGTTATCGAAGACCTGGGGAACAATCGCAAAGCCGCAGTCTATCGCGCTCACGTCGCTTCGAAAGCATCGCCGACGCGCAGCCGCTTGCTACACCACGGACAAACGACGGCAGTTTTGAGGATTCGACGCGAGCAATGCGGGCAGTCCATCGCGCCGCCCTTCCGCTCGATCTTGCCATCGAGCTTGCCGTCGGCGAGATCCACCTTCTCGATGTACTGCTTGAGGTCCGCATCAGTCAGGCCGGTGTGAGCCTTCAACAATTGCCACAACGCGGCGGTGACCAGCTTCATCCGCTCGTAGCGATGCTCGAGCTCTTGCAGCCGATCTTGTGTGCCAGTGAGGCGGCGGAAGGAATCCGCCTCCAGCGCCGTCACTTTGTCGATTCTCGTGTTCTGGTAGATATCGAACAGATCAAACAGGTCGATCACGTGAGTCACTCCCTGCCGGCGCCATGGTTGTAAACTGCCGCACGATGACCGACGACAGAATACCCGATGTCCGCGACGGATTGACCCGCGAGCAGCGCGTCGTGCTGTACGTGTTGAGTCAATTGCAGAGGGAGCGCGGCGATCACAACGTCCCGACGACGTTGTTGTGGGGCCGCGTTTGCGAGTACTTCTACATCACTCCGGAACGTCTCTCCGAGCTGCTTGCGCAGCTCGGAGCCCGGAAGTGACCTAGTTGATGTAGAAGACGTTCGGCTCGCGGACCTGGTCGCCGCCGCCTCCGCCCAACTTCAGACCCTCGGCATTGGCCTCGCGCTTGATGGCCTCGACCATTGCCTGCAGCCGCGCGCTGTCGAGCTGCTCGATGACGTCATCCACCAGCATCGCAGCGAGATGGGCCGCTTCCGCATACGTCACTGCGTCTTCGCCTTCCGCGTAGAGCAGCACCTCGTACAAACAATGCATCACGCTGTGCGCCTGGAGCAGCTTCCTGCGCTGCGCATCGATGAAGCGTTCGAGTTGCGTGGGAATGCGCTTGGGCGTTTCAGCTGCAGCGTTCTGCTTCTTCGACGTGTCGTCCGTGTTCGCCATGATCGAGCCCTCCTTGATGTGAGCGCGAGCGATCCTACGCGAACTGTGCGCTCCTGTACATCCGTACAGACGAGATTATTTCGTCTGCGCGCCTCACGCCCCGGGAGAGCGGTCTATTCGCTTTAGTTGCTCGCGGAAGCGCCGGGCGTTCTGCACGTAGTGCGTCGCGCCGTGCTGCATCTCGGCGATTTGTTCGGCACTCAGCTCGCGCACGACCTTCGCGGGCGTGCCGACGATCAGCGTGCCATCGGGAAAGCTCTTGCCCTCCGTCACTACGCTGCCCGCGCCGACGATGCAGTTGCGGCCGATGCTCGCCCCGTTGAGCACGACAGCGCGTATGCCGATCAAGGCACCGTCGCCGACCGTGCACCCGTGGAGCATCACGAGATGGCCGACCGTAACGTTTGCGCCGATCGTGAGCGGAATTCCCGAATCGGCATGCAACACGGAGTTGTCCTGGATGTTGGTGTTGCGGCCGATGCGAATGTCTTCGACGTCACCGCGTACCACGGCGCCGAACCACACGCTGGAACCCTCGGCCATCTCGACTCTGCCGATGACCTTCGCGCTCTTCGCAATCCAGGCAGTCTCGTGAATTCGCGGCGTGTGCTCGCCGAGGCTGTAGACACCCATGCATCGCTCCTGAAGGTTTGCTGCGCTGCTGAGTTTCGCACCCTTTCTTGCCCCGGCACCAGCGTCACCAGCGGAACCCACGCCGACGACGGCACGTTGCGGCCGTGATGGAAACTGTAATCAATGCTGTGCAATGGCCCGCCATGATCATCACGCTGACCGCCGCGTGGCTCATTGCTTCCAAGTCGAGCCGCAAACGCACCGTGGGATTCTGGTGCTTCATCGCCAGCAACATTCTGTGGATCGCGTGGGCGCTGCACGACCAGGCGTACGCGCTCATCGCTCTGCAATTGGGACTATTCGCACTGAACGTGCGGGGCGTGAAGAAGAACGACCCCGTGACGTGATCTAGCGCAGCTGGCTGTCTTTGCTGCCGCGCCGGTTGTAGCCGCTGAACTGCTCCGCTTCGCGGTCTGCGGCTTCCTGGCACGCGACACACAGGCGCACGCCGGGGATGGCCTTGCGGCGTGCCTCGGGAATAGACGCGCCGCATTCCTCGCAATGCTCCAGTCCCGGACCCCTGGCCAGGCGGCTCTGCGCCCGGCTCACGCCGTCCTTCACTGTCGCGTCGATCTGATCCTGTACTGCGCCGTCGCCGGCCCAACCTGTCGCCATGGCGGTAACTATACCTTTCACGCGAAAGGTCGCCCAGGCGGCTTTCGCCGACGTTACTCCGCCAGCAGGACGCCCGAGCCGCCCATCTCCTTCGGCATGTCCTTCATCTTGGGCTTACCGTCCTTGATGCGCAGCACGGTCTCCTGATAGTGGACGTGCAGCGCGGGCTCGAACTTCAGCTCCGGGATCATCGCAGCGTAGACGTCTACCAGCTTCAGCGGCGGATGGTCGGTGAACAGATGGCCGCCGCACTTCGTGCACCACTTGCGGTAGCTGACCGGCGTCTTGTTGTGGGTGCCGATGCTGCCGGCGCCCTTGGTAACGCGCAACGCCTGCGGATTCCACAACGTGAACGCGTTGACGGGGCCCGCGGACCAGTGGCGGCAGGACTCGCAGTGGCAATAGCCCATTGCAGCCGGCGCGCCGGTGACTTCGAATTCGACTTCGCCGCAGAAGCAGCGGCCGGTGTAACGTGCATTCGTCATGATGTCTCTCACTTCTCCAGTTGCGTACAGTGTACCGGCGAAATGCCGTATTCGATTGACCGACCGTCCGGTACGCCTGCTCGAACGTCTGATCCCCGGCGCAGAGCCGTTGCACGTCGCTACGGGGATGCGGCTATGTTCCCTCGGGCGCACACGCGCGTTCAATCGAGCACCCCAGGTAGGCGAAACACGCCTCACCTTGCGCTGTACCGGCGCCCTGACGAAAGTTACTTGCGGCCATGGTGGATAGCATGAGCAGTTTCAACATCAGAGTGATCGGCACGGTTTCCTCGGCTCTCAAGACGCTGGACGCAGCGCCGCGACAGGCCGACGAGGGCGCGCCGGAAGCGTGGCTCGTATTCGAGCCCGCGGTGGTGGAAGGGCTCCGCAACATCCGGCCCGGCGACGAATTGATTCTGATCACCTGGCTGGATCGCGCACGGCGCGACGTGCTCAGCGTGCATCCGCGCGGCGACGTTTCGCGCACCGCCGAAGGTGTCTTCAGCACTCGCTCACCGCATCGTCCGAATCCACTCGGCCTGCACGAAGTGACCGTGACTGCCGTCGATGGCGGACGTGTGCGAGTGCGCAGCCTGGAAGCGATCGATGGCACGCCGATCGTCGACGTCAAGCCGGTACTGAGCCCCGATATCGCGCGCCGTTGAGCTATATTGGAGCGACTATGCGAGCCCGCACCAAAGTCGCACCACTGCTGCTGACAAGCGCAACCCTGCTATTGATCGCCACGTCCGTCCTGGGTGCGGAGCAGACGTTCACGCCTCGCCTGCAGACGCCGCGCGTCGCACCGCTCGGTAAAGAGGAACGCACGCCGGAGCAGCAGACGCTGCTGGCGAGTCGCCCTGACTTCAACGTCTACAAGACGCTCGCTCACGATGTCGATCTCTACAACCGCTGGAGTCCGCTCGGTCGTTTCGTCCTCGACGGCTCCAGCCTGCCGCCGCGCGAGCGCGAGATCGTGATGCTGCGCATGGGCTGGCTGTGCCAGTCCGAATACGAGTGGGCCCAGCACGCACGCATTGCCAAAGCGCAGGCCGGCCTCAGCAATCAGGACGTTCATCGCATCGCCGAGGGACCCGCGGCCGCCGGATGGTCGGACTTCGAGCGCACGCTGCTGCGAATGGTCGACGAGTTGCGCTATGACACGATGATCAGCGACGCGACCTGGAACGCGTTGCGCGCCAGGTACTCGGTTCAGCAGGTGATCGAAGCGCTGTACACAGCCGCGCAATATCAGCTGGTCTCGATGGCGCTCAACACTCTCGGCGTGCAGCTGGATCCGGGACTCGAGGATCGTCTGCCGAAGGACGTGCCGCTGCCGGCGCTGGCGACGCAGCCGCAGTCGCCACGGCTGAAGCAACCGCGCGTTCCACCGCTGGCGGAGTCCGAGTGGTCGGAGGAACAGCGCAAGCTGATCGCCGAGCAGAAGATCAGCGGGCCGGTGCTCAATCTATACAAGACGATGCTGAATCATCCCACCCTGTACGGTCCGCGCTACAAATTCGGCAGCTACCTGCAACGCGACTCGCTGCTGCCGCCGAAGACGCGCGAGCTGCTGATCCTGCGCACTGCGGCGCTGACTGGTGCGGAGTACGAGTGGGGACATCACGTCGAAGCTGCGCAGAAGGCCGGTTTTTCCGCCGCGGAGATTCGCCGCATCAAGAGCGGTCCGGACGCTTCGGGTTGGAGCGAGGAACACGCCGCGGTGCTGCGCGCCGCTGACGAGCTGCGTCGCGAAACATTCGTGAGCGATCGCACGTGGGCAACGCTCGCCAAGCACTACGACACGAAGCGCCTGATCGAGATCATCTACACCAGCGGCGGCTACACGATGACCGCGCTGGCGATCAACAGTCTCGGCATCCAGCTCGAACCGGGCTTCCCACGATTCCCATGACGGGCGGAAGCGTGCCGCCCTCCGCAGAGTACAGCCGGCGCTTGCAAGCGCGCGAGCAGCAGGTCGCGCGGCTCGATGTCGTCTCGGCACGCATCTCCAACGTCCGCGTCGTGCTCGCGATTCTGGCCTTCGCTGCGATCTGGTTGGGCGACTACTGGTGGCTGGTGCCGGCCGGGCTGTTCCTCGTCGCAGTGATCTATCACTCGCGCGTGCGACGGGCCAGAGCGAGTGCGGATCGCGCCGCGGCTCACTATCGAGCGGGCATCGCGCGGATCGAGGATCGCTGGAGCGGCCACGGCAATCAGGGCACTCGCTTCGACGATCCTCATCACGTGTATGCGGCGGATCTCGATCTTTTCGGCTCGGGTAATCTGTTCGAGCTGCTGTCGATCGCGCGCACGCGCATGGGTGAGAATGCGCTGGCCAGCTGGCTGCTGGCCCCTGCTCCCGTCGCGACCGTTCTCGAGCGGCAGCAAGCCATCGCGGAGCTGCGTGAGCGGCTCGACCTGCGCGAAGACCTTGCTGCACTCGGCGAAACAGCGGGCGTGGGTGTGCAGCCTGAAGAGCTGCTGCGCTGGGCGGAGTCGCCGAATCAACTGCGCGTCGGGTGGGTGTTGCCGGTCGCGCTGGTGCTGCCGCTGCTGCTCACTGCGACGCTGGTGATCTGGAGCAACACCGGGGTCGCGTCGCCGTTGATTGTCGTGCTCGCGTTGGAATTCGGTGTCATGCGACTGCTGCGCAGGCAGCTCGTCGAAGTCTTCAACAGCACCGAGCGCGCGTTCGACAGTCTCAAGCTGCTCGCGAGTCTGACGGCACGATTGGAGCGTGAACCGGTCCAGACAGCGTTGTCGAAGCGCCTGCTCGCTCAGTTGTCCTCGGAGGGCATTCGCGCGTCGCAGGCGATCGCGCGGCTCGGTACCGTCGTGCAGTTCATCGAGTCGCGACGGAACATCATCATCGCGATCCTGGATCTGCCGCTGCTCTACAGCGTGCACGCAGCACTTGCGGGTGAGCGCTGGCGTCGCCATCACGGCCATGGGGTGCGGGCCTGGTTGCAAGCGATCGGCGATCTCGAAGCACTGATTTCCCTGTCCGGCTACAGCTACGAGCATCCGGACGACCCGTTCCCGGAGCTGGTCGACGGAGCGGCGTCATTCGAGGCTGCGTCGATCGGACATCCGCTGCTCGCGGGGGCGGTATGCGTGCGCAACGATGTCGCAATCGCTGGCGACACGCGGGTGCTCCTGATCAGCGGCTCGAACATGTCCGGCAAGAGCACTCTGCTGCGCACGGTCGGCATCAACACCGTGCTCGCGATGGCCGGTGCGCCGGTTCGGGCTCAGCGATTGCGGCTGTCGCCACTGCAGGTCGGCGCGAACATCCGCATCAACGATTCGCTGCACGAAGGCAGCTCGCGCTTCTACGCCGAGATCACGCGTCTACGACATCTCAATGAGCTGGCGGCGCATACACCACCACTGCTGTTCCTCCTCGACGAGGTCCTGCAGGGGACGAACTCGCGGGACCGGTTTGTCGGCGCGCAAGGAGTCATCCGGGCCTTGCTCGGGCGGGGCTCGATCGGCCTCGTCACCACTCATGACCTGGCACTCACGGAGATCGACGTCGCCGCAGGCGGCCGCCTGCGCAACCTGCATTTCCAGGACGAGCTGCGCGACGGCCGCATGAAGTTCGATTTCAAGCTGCACGAAGGCATCGTGACGAAGAGCAACGGCCTCGAGCTGATGCGCTCCATCGGTCTGGACGTCTGATCATTCCGCCGGCAGCGCGATCGACGCCTGACCGAACACATATCGCCAGCCCTTCGGCGTGCGCACGTAGGTATCGCTGAACCACAGCCGACGCTCGAACTGCTTGCCCTCGGCGGTGTACTTGAGCCAGAGCCGGGCTGTGACGACCGCCGTGTGGTCACCCCACAGCCGCACGGTCTGCGTGCCGGGATCTTCGTCCTGACGCTCGTAAGTGATGTGACGAGTGCGGGCAGATTCCAGCAGATCCGCGCGCGTATAGGTCTTGCCGGTGCCGAGCACCAGGACGAAATCCTCGTGGAGGATCTGCGCCATGGTCTCTGCGTCGTTGTGCTTGACCGCGTCCTGGTACTTCGTATCGATCGCAGCCACTTCGGCCCGATCCTGCTCCGGCGACGCCAGGCTCACCGAGCTGCCAGTCAACAAAGCCGTCGCAGTCAGCGCGGCACCGATGGTCGATGCATTCATGCAGGCCCAACTCCAAGTGAAAACCCGGCGGAAATCGTACGCCGCAGGGGCCGCTGCCGACTTGGAGAAAGTTGCTACTTGCGGGGCTTGATGCGGACGCCGTCGCTGACGGAGCTGCCCGGGAAGACGATGAGCTCGTCGCCCTCGGTGACGCCGGCCGTGACGGCCCGGAAGTGAGGGTCGGCCTCGGCGACCTGCACCTCGGTCAGCTTGGCCCGGCCGTCCACGACCTTGTAGAGCGCCCAGCCGTTGCCGCGGCGGTAGAGCGCGCCGAGGGGGACACGGATGGCGTTCTTCGCCTCGCCCACGACGACGCGCACATCGACCCGGAAATCGTGCGCCTGCAGCGAGTCGGCCGGCTTGTCCTTGAATTGCAGGATCACGTTCGTGCGCTGCTCTTCGACGCCGAGCGCGGAAATCTTGGTGTGCGCGACCGGCTCGACGCGATCGACGACTGCCGGCAGCGGCGGACCGCCCCAATTCTCGATCTGCGCCGGCGCGCCGGCCCGCATCTTCACCGCATCCTGCGAGAGGAATTCCGCGATGACTTCGACGTGCCGCGGGTCTCCGACCTCCACGATGGGCGTGCCGGTCTGGATGACGGCCTCGCTCTCCTGAGGCACGCGCAGCACACGGCCCGGGCTCGGACTCGTGACGTTGACGATGCCCCTCTCGGTCCGTGAAGGATCCAGCACCGCGCTTCGCGCACGTTGGACCTCGGCGCGAGCGGCATCCCGAGCCGCCCGTGCGGCATTGAGCCGCGCCTCGCTTTGATCCGTCGCAGCCTTGGAAATCAGATTGGCCGCGACCAGCTCCGTGTTGCGCTTGTGCTCGCGCTCGGCAAGCGCCAACTCCGCGTCCGCCGAACGCAGCTGGGCCTCAGCGGCGGTCACGCCCGCGCGCGCCTGCAAGTCGCTGCGCGTATCGAGAAATCCAGCCGCCGCTCGCGACATGTGCGCGAGGATCGCGCCCGCGGCCACCTCATCGCCGGGTTCCACTTCGACGCGCAACACGCGGCCGGTGATCGGAGCGCTGACGATATAAATGTCGTGCATGCGCGTGCGGCCCTCGTCGACGACTTCGACGCGCACGTCGCCGCGGTCCGCCTTGGCGATGTCCGCGTCGACTGCATCGGGCAACATCGACAGCCCGATCGCAATGACGATCACGACCGCTGCTGCAATCCAGAATATGCGCACCCGACGCGAGCGCCGCTGAAGCTCTTCATTCGCCATTCTTATTCTCTCGACTTGAGCACACCGACGAGGTCCAGGCGATCCACTCCGCGCCGCACTGCCAGCGCCGCGCCGACGACGGCCGCAGCAACGAACAGCGCGGACTTACCGTACGCTGAGGACTCGGTGATGTACGGAAACGTAAACAGCTCTGTCTGGAATTGCGCCATCAGCCAGCGCGACAACAACGCTCCGAGCACGCAGCCCGCCGGCAACGCAACCAGCAGCAGCGCGCCGATCTCCGCGAGCAGAACGTAGGAGACCTCACGCCGGCTGAAGCCGAGGACTCGCAGCGTCGCCAGGTCTCGTTCCTGCTCCGCGAACGTGACGCGCGCCGCGGAGTAGGCAACTCCACCCGCCATGAGGCATGAAAACACCACGAACATATACGCGAAGAAGCCGCTGCCCTCGTTCAACATCTTGCGCATCGAGGCCGACGCGTTGTCGAGGAACGAGACACCCGCGATCATCGGCAGCTCCTTCACTTCGCGATTGAGTGCGTCACGCTCGGCGCTATCCATCAGCACATACGCCGCGCTCACACGCCCCGGCTCGCGCAACGCACGGCCGAATGCACCCAGTTGCATGTAAGCAGCGCCGGCGAGATATGGCTTGACGACTGCGACAACCGTCAGATCCGTATGCGCGCGATGACCGTCGGTTGCTTGCACACTCACCATGTCGCCGATCTTCACGCCGAGCTTGTTCGCGAGGTTGTGCGAGAGCGTGATGCCATCTGCCCGGAGATCCACGGCGTCCATGTTCTGATCGAGGAGACGATACAAGTAGGCGCCCTCGGTCAGCCCCATCAGCGTGTCGCGACGCGTGCGACTGCCAGCCGTCAGAATCACTTCGGTCGCACGCAGCGGCTCGACGGAATACACGCCGGGCAACCGCCCGACCTCCGCGAGAATCTTGTCGTCCGCCGTTTCCGCGAATGTCAGCGTTGCATCCATCCTCTGCGCGACGCCGAACGTCACATCGACGATGTGATTCATCGAGATCGGAAAGTGCTGCGACGTAATGAGCAGCGCGAGCGCGAGCATGATGCCGACGACTGTCGTGGCGGAGCGGCGTGGGAACCGGGCGATACGACGCGCGACCATGCGCGTCTTGCCGTCGAGGTTGCGAGCTGCGTTCTCGATCCCCTGCCCCAACCGACTGAAGCCCACCGGCGCCGGCGGCGCCAGAGCTGCAGCCGGTGGCAGTCGCACCGCACGCAGCACTGCCTGCGCCGCGCCGAGCACTGCTGCAATTAACGAAACCACGACTGCCCAAACATAGACGTGCATCTGCGCGTCGAACGCCAGCGCCGGAATGCGATAAATCTTCTGATAGATCGAGGCCATGTAGCCGCCGAGATAGCGACCGACGAGCACGCCGAGCGCAGCGCCGAGCAGCGCGAATACGATCGCGAACTTGCCGTAGTGAAGCCCGATCGACACGTTCCCGTAGCCGAACGACTTGAGCAGTCCGATGTTCGAGCGCTCCGTCGCGACCAGCCGCGACAGCGACACATTGAGCAGGAACACCGCGACCAGCAGAAAGATCGGCGGCAGGATCGAAGCCATCGTGCGCAACGAGCTCAGCTCGTCCGCCAGGAACTGCGCCGACAGCATCCGGTCGCGCCCATACGCTCCACGGCCGCCGTGACGCGCCAGCCGCTCGTCGATGGCGAAAATGGTTTCGCGCACATCGGCTCCGGGTGCGAGACGAAACACGACGTCGTTGAACGCACCGTCCACATCGAACGCGCGGCCCAACGCTTCGCGCCCCATCCAGACGACGCCGAAGCGTTCCGGCTCCGGCAGCATCGCGCCGGGGGCGACCGCGAAGACGAACTCCGGACTGCTCGCGATGCCGACGACTACGAGCTCGCGATAACGCCCGTAGATCAGTGCGCGCAGTTGTACACCGGGCGCAAGGAAGTTTGCTTCCGCGAACGCCTCGTTGATCAGCACTTCGTTGTCGCGCGTCGGGTCCGGCCAGCGACCGGCGCGCAACAGCACGTCGTTGACCCGCGGATGGCGATCCGGCGGCAGCGACACGAGTCGCGCCGACACCGGATCCGACTTGCCCGCGAGGTCCAGCAAGCCGATGCCGGTCACTCGTGCCTCCAGCGCATTCACGCCCGGCAGCTCGACGAGATCGTTGGCGACAGGATCCGGCGATCTCACGACCGACACCGCGACGTCCGCCATCCGCGCCGAGTCGTAGTAGCTGTTCCGCGCGCGTTCCAGCGAGTCGTACATCCCCGTGGCCATGACGAACAGCGCCACGCCGCACGCGAGCACTGCGGAGACAGCAATCGCCTGCGCCTTCAAGCGCTTCAGGTCGCGCAGGAGCTTGCGATCCAACGTTGCGAGCTGGATCACCACGTCAGCTCCGACGGCGGAATGCGCTGCGCGTTCGCTTCGATGGAGCGGATATGGCCGTCCGCGAATCGCACGACGCGATCGCCGATGCGCGCGATGTCCGCGTTGTGCGTGATCAGCAACGTCGTCGTGCCGAGCTTGTTGTTTGCAGTAACGATCGCTTCCAGCACGTGAACACCGGTCGCGACGTCCAACGCGCCCGTCGGCTCGTCACATAACAGGACCGTCGGCCGCTTGGCTATCGCACGCGCGATCGCGACACGTTGCTGCTCGCCGCCGGAAAGCTGTGCCGGGAAGTGATGCAGCCGCTTGCCCAGGCCGACGAGCTGGAGCGCTTCCGCGGCGGGCATGGGATCAGGAGCGACCTCGGTGACCAGCTCGACGTTCTCCTGCGCCGTCAGGCTGGCAATGAGGTTGTAGAACTGGAACACGAAGCCCACGTGCCCGCGCCGGTATTGCGTGACATCGGCATCCGCGGCGCTCGCCAGGTCCATGTCCCGGAAAAAGCAGCTGCCGGAGGTCGGCCGGTCGAGCCCGCCGAGCACGTTCAGCAACGTCGATTTACCAGAACCGGACGGTCCCAGCAGCACCAGCAGCTCGCCGGCCGCAACGGTGAGATCGACGCCGCGCAGTGCATGCACGGCCGCCTCGCCTTGTCCATAGATCTTGCGAAGGTCGACGAGGCGAAATACCGGGAGTTCCTCGCGTGACATGCGCGCAATTCTAGCCGAAGATGCCGGGCCGGATTCTTCCACTACCGAAGCCGAGGCGACGATGAGCGCAGTGCTAGTGACCGGTGGATCGGGGTTCGTGGGGAGCTTCTGCATCCTGCAGCTGTTGGCCGAAGGCCATACGGTGCGTACGACCGTGCGCAACCTCAAACGCGAGCCCGAGGTACGAGCGATGCTCAAGGCCGGCGGCGCAGATGCCGGCAACCGCCTGTCGTTCTTCGCAGCCGATCTCGAACAAGACGCGGGCTGGTCGCAAGCTGTGACAGGCTGCGAATACGTCCTGCACGTCGCTTCGCCGATTCCGGTTGCTGTGCCGAAGAACGAGGACGAGCTGATCGTTCCCGCGCGCGAAGGCGCATTGCGCGTGTTGCGTGCTGCGCGCGAAGCCCGCGTGCGACGCGTCGTGATGACATCCTCATTCGCCGCAATCGGCTACGGCTTGAAGCCGCAGACTACGCCTTTCGATGAAAACAGCTGGACCGATGTCAACGGTTACGGCGCGACGCCGTACGTCAAGTCGAAGACGATCGCGGAGCGCGCGGCGTGGGACTTCGTCGCGAAGGAAGGCAGCCCGGAGCTGGCTGTCGTCAATCCGGTCGCGATTCTCGGCCCGGTGCTCGGCTCGGACTATTCGCCTTCGGTCATGATCATTCAGCGCATGATGGATGGTGGGATCCCGGGCTGCCCGCAACGCTGGTTCGGCATTGTCGACGTGCGCGACGTCGCCGACCTGCACGTGCGCGCCATGACTCACCCCGCTGCTCGTGGCGAGCGCTTTCTGTGCACGGCCGGCGACTTCATGTCGATGCTCGAGATCGCGAAAGTGCTCAAGGCGCGCATGGGCGCCGCCGCGGCTAAAGTGCCCGCGCGGCAGTTGCCCAACTGGCTCGTGCGCCTCGCCGCGGTGCGTGACCCGGCTTTGAAGCAACTCATCCCCGAGCTCGGCAAGCACAAGAACGGCACCAACGCCAAGGCCCGCGGGCTGCTCGGCTGGAAGCCGCGCTCGCCGGAGGATGCGATCGTCGCCAGCGCCGAAAGCCTCATTCGTCTCGGACTCCTCAAATCCACCTCGCAGCAGGCTGCATGATGAAAGACTTCTTCCAGCGTTATCTCCTGCCCGGCTTCGTCTTCGAATCCGCCGTCATCGCCGGCGGCTACGCGACCGGTCGCGAGCTGGTGCAGTTCTTTCTACCTGCCGGGCCGTGGGGCGGCCTGCTCGGCATGATCGTCGCCATGTTGTTCTGGAGCGCCGTGCTGATGGTCAGCTTCGAGCTGGCGCGCATGGCGAAGGCGTACGACTACCGCTCGTTCTTCAAGCTGCTGCTCGGGCCCGGCTGGTTCCTGTTCGAGATCGCCTACTTCCTGCTGATCATCATCGTGTTCGCCGTCATGGGCGCCGCCGCCGGCGAGATCACTCACGACCTGTTCGGCCTGCCGAAGCTCGTCGGCTCGATCGGCATGATCGTCGCGACCGGCGCGATGGTGTTCTACAGCAGCGCCGCGATCGAGAAATTCCTGGCGCTGTCGGTCGGCTATCTCTACCTCGTCTACATCGTGTTCTTCATCTGGAGCTTCGTCGCGTTCGGCGATCGCATCGAAGCGGCCTTCGCCAGCGAGCCCGTCGGACACGGCTGGTTCAAAGCCGGCATCACCTACGCGGGCTACAACGTTGCCACAGTACCGGCGGTGTTCTTCTGCATCCGTCATCTGACGCGGCGACGCGAAGCGATGGTCGCAGGATTGCTCGGCGGCCCGCTCGGCATGCTGCCGGGCTTCGTGTTCTACATCGCGATGGTCGGCTACGCCGGCGAGATCGCGAACGTCTCGCTGCCCTCGGCCTTCCTGCTCGGCAAAATCGGCGCGACCTGGTTCGAGTATGCGTTCCAGCTCGCAGTGCTGCTCACGCTGGTCGACACCGGCGTACCGATCCTGCACGCGATCAATGAGCGTGTGGCAAAAGTCTACGAGGAACGCGGTAAGCCGATGCCGCGCGCGATGCGCCCAGCGCTCGCCATCACGGTGATGGTGATCTCCGTCTACGCGGCCGGCGCGATCGGGCTCGTCGGCCTGATCGAGAAAGGCTACGGCTGGCTCACCTACGCCTTCATCGTGCTGCTGATCATCCCGGTGCTGACGATCGGCGTATGGCGCATCACAAGGCCGCCTGCCGCTGCTCTTCCACCAGATGCCGATGGAAGAAGTCCGCAAGCGTCATCGTCGACTTGACGCGATTCGGGATCTTGCGCCAGCCGTGACCCTCGTCGGGGAACAGCAGGAACTCGACGTCGCGGCCGTTCTTCTTCAGCGTGTCGACCACCTGCTTGGCCTCGACCACGGGCACGTTGGTATCGTTCGCGCCGTGCATCACGAGCATCGCGGCCCGCACGCGATCCAGCTTGTGAATCGGTGACAGGCGCCGCAACAGATCCGCCTGCGTCTTCGGATCGCCGTACTCGCCACCGGAGATCGCGCCCATCCACGGCGTCGATTGTGCGAAGAACGTCTCGAAGTTGACGATGCCGAAGAGATCGGCGCCCGCTGCGAATGTGTCCGGGTATTCCGTCACCGCCATCATCACGACATAGCCGCCGTACGAGCCGCCAAAGATGCCGAGCTTGCCGCGCTTGCCGATGCCGGACTTGATCAGATACTGCGCCGAATCGTAGACATCGCGGTTCGCGTCGAAGCGCTTCTCGTGATCGTCGAGCGCGAGGAAGGCCTTGCCGAAGCCTGCCGAGCCGCGAATGTTCGGCGCGAACACCGCGATGCCTTGCGCGAGGATGGCCTGGTAGTCTGCGCGGAACACCGGACGCTCCTGCCCTTCCGGCCCACCGTGGAAGCTCAACACAACCGGCCCCGGTCGCGCGAAACCTGGCGGCTCATAGAGCCAGCCGGTCAGTTCGAGCCCGTCCTGCGCCTTGTATGTCTGAAGCTTGGGGCTCACCAGTGCCTCCAGATCCACGCCCGGCGTGCTGACCGGCGCGATCTGCCTGTATCGCTGCGCATCGAATTCGTATTGCCATGCGCTCGGTGGCCGCGCCGCGCCGGTGACGTTCAGTAGTACGCGACTGCCGTCGGGCGAGAAATCGCTGACCGAGACCACCTCGCCCGGCGGACGCGCGAGCAGCGTGCGTTTGCCATCCGGCAACGACATCAGCTCGAGATAGCCGAGCCCGCTCAAATTCCAGGCAATCACCGCGCGCCGTCCGTCATCACTCACGGTGAAGCCGTCCACCTCGGCATTGTCCTGCGCCGCGAGCAGCGTCATCGCACCGGGCTTGCCCGCGGCATCGATCGGGATCCGCGACACGATCTGACGATCGCGCCCGAGATTGTGGACGAGGTAGACCGCGCTGCCATCCGGCGCAAGCTCGCCGGACACGAGCGCCGGCCCATCGTGCGGCGTCAGCAGCGTCTCCTCGTGCGTCTGCAGATCGTGCAGATAGAAATTGTCATTGCCGCGTGTGACGAGACGGCTGATCAGGGCCCGATTGTCGGGGCGCTGAATGTCGACGATGCCGCCGAACCCGTGGTATTCGATTGCCATCGCAGACTTGCCGGTCTTCGGATCGTAGATCCACGAATCCGGCGACTGTGGGTCGCGCTGCGCAGAGCGGAACCAGTAGCGCCCGTCCGGGGCGAAGTTGCCCGAGAAGTTGTCTTCCTTGCCGCCGCTGGTAATGAGCTTGGCGTCGCTGCCATCGGGCTTGCTGTAGTACACCTGGACGTTGAAGCCGCCGCCGCGAGCAACGGCGTATGCGATCCGGTCCTCGACCGGCGACCACGCGACCGAGCCGACCGGATCGGTACCTTGCGTGATCTGCTTCGGCTCGCCGCCGGCCGCGTCGACGATCCACACCTGCGGCGTCCCGCTGCGATTGCTGATGAACGCGATGCGCTTGCCATCGCGCGAATAGACCGGACTGGAGTTGCTCGGGATCTCCGCCATCGCCTTGATGCGCGCTGCGAGATCTGCGTGGACGACCAGAGGGACCAGCGCGAGGCCGGCCGCGAGCAGGTGCTTCACTGCGAATTCTCCCCGGATGACCGCGGGAGAATTCTAGCGTCAACTCGCCTGCGGCGCCTCGATCTCCGACGCCGGACGGCTGCGCACCCATTGAATTCCGGAGATTCCGCTGCGCTCCATCTTGAGCGCCCAGATCGTGCTGCGGCAGATGAATTCCTTGAACCAGGCGCCTCGGCGCTGGGTGAGCACGCGACCGGTCATCGAGCCGTCCCGCGCCGCCATCTGGATGAGTCCGTCCTTGCGACCGAGGCTCACGCAGAAAAATGGTACCGCGTATTGCAAGGATTGCTCAGGCTGTCCGCGCAGGCGCCGCGCGATGTTCTCGGCAGCCCACGCGCCGGCGGGCATCGCGCTCTTGCAGCCCATCGGCATCTGCGGCGTCAGCTCGGGCGCAATCGCGGCGAGATCGCCGACGACGTGCACGCCCGGATGCGAAACCGAGCGCAGCTGCGTATCGACCAGCGCCTGACCCTGTTGATTGACCTTGAGCCCGCTGTTCCAGGCGAGCGAATGAGCGACGAATCCGCCGGCCCAGATGCACAGGTCGAACGGCAGAACGCCGCGATCGGTCTCCAGGTGTTTGCGGTGAACGGCGCGGATGTGCGGGCCCTCCTCCACTCGAACTCCGAGCCGCCGCAGGGATGCGAGCACGTGCTCACGTGCTGCCGCGGACCAGGATTCCGCAAGCGGCGTTTGACTCACGAGCGAGACCTGCAGGTCGGGGAAAACTTCGGCGATCTCTGCAGCCAGCTCGATCCCTGTCAGGCCACCGCCGACGATCGTGACGCGTCCGTGATGTGCCGCGGCTTTCAGCAAGGCCTGATGAATGCCGGAGACGGCGCCGAACTCGACCGCCATCGCGTGCTCGCGGACACCTTTGACGCTGTCGACGTCGACGGACGAGCCGAGCGCGAGCACAGGCGTGCCGAAGTCGATCCGATCGCCCCCGAGCTTGAACACGCGATTGCTCAAATCCATTTGTTCGATGACGCCGACACGCAACTCGACACTGCTGCCGCGCAGGAGTGCTGGCAGGCTCCACTCGCCAACGTTCTGTCCCGTTGCACGCTGGTGCAGGCGGATGCGCTCGACGAAGCGATCCGTGGCACTGATCAGCGTAACCCGCACGTTGGAAGGAACGCGTCGAGCCAGGCGCAGCGCGCAACTGACGCCCGCGTACCCGCCGCCCGCGACTACGATTCGATGCTCGCTCATGGTCTGTTGCCTCTCAACCGCCAGACGACCCTGAGCGCCCAGTTGTGACAGCCCCGTACCGCGGTACCATTGCGGCACGGAGGGCTCATGAAGATCGCACGCTGGATATTCGCAATTGCCGGGGTTTACGGGATTCTGGTGATCGCGCCGCTGTACTTCGCCGAAGGACAGATCGCGCAGAACGACCCGCCCGCGATCACGCATCCTGAGTTCTTCTACGGTTTCGTCGGCATTACGCTCGCCTGGCAGCTCATCTTCCTGATGATTGCCCGCAATCCAGTGCGGTTTCGTCCGCTGATGCTGGTCTCGGTACTGGAAAAGCTCGCGTATGGCGTTCCGGCGATCGTGCTGTTCGCTCAGCAGCGCATCAAGACGATGACGTTGGCGTTTGGCTGCGTCGATCTCGTGCTGGGCACACTGTTCGTGGTCGCGTTCTTCCTCACACCTCGCGCGGAGGCGTCGGCCTGATATGCGCGTCACGGGCATCGATCACGTGCAGCTAGCCATGCCGGCCGGACAGGAAGACATCGCGCGCGAGTTCTATGCGGAGACGCTCGGCATCCCGGAAGTTCCCAAGCCGCCGGAGCTCGCCAAGCGTGGCGGTGCGTGGTTCGAGCTGGGAGCGGTGAAGGTTCACCTCGGCGTCGAGGCTGATTTCCGACCGGCGCGCAAAGCGCATCCCGCGCTGATCGTGCAGGACCTCGCCACGCTCGTCGCGACCTTGCGCAGCAAGGGCCATGAGATCGTCCCGGCCGACGGCGTGCCCGGCTGCTACCGCGTGCACGTCTTCGATCCGTTCGGCAATCGAATCGAGCTGATCGAGCCCTTGGCCTGACGCTCGTCAGGCGCTCAGCACGTCTGGGGCGCATACCTTGGCCAGTCCGTGGCAAACTGCCGCCCCATGCATGCACTCCTCATCGCTCTCGCGAGCACGGTCATCGTCAATGCACAGGTGGCGGACGGCACGGGTGCCCCCTTGCGCAAGGAGAGCGTCCGGATCACCGACGACCGCATCGCTGCGATCGGCACCTTCGAGCCGGCGCGCGGCGATGAAGTGATCGACGCCAAGGGCCTGGTGCTCGCCCCAGGCTTCATCGATATCCACAATCATTCCGAGGAAGGTCTCGACCGCGACCCGCTGGCGACGACGCAGATCGCGCAAGGAATCACCACCCTGCTGCTCGGCGCCGATGGCGGCTCGCCGTGGCCGATCGGTACCTGGCTCGCGACACGCCGGAACAAGCCGGTTTCACTGAACTTCGCCGTCGCGGTCGGACACGCGACGGTTCGCGAGCAGATCCTGCAAGAGGATTTCCGACGCGTCGCCCGGCCCACGGAAATCGTGGCCATGGCGAAGCTCGTCGAGCAAGGGATGAACGAGGGCGCGATCGGTCTGTCGAGCGGGCTCGAGTACGACGTCGCGAGTTACAGCACGACCGAGGAGATGGTCGCGGTAGCCGAAGCCGCCGCGAAACACGGCGGCTTCTACATGACCCACATCCGCGACGAAGCCGATCGCTCGTTCGAAGCGCTGCGCGAGGAGATTGCGATCGGGCAGCGTGCTCGGATTCCGGTGCAGCATTCGCACATCAAGCTCGGCACCGTGAGCGTGTGGGGCAAGGCCGCGGACTACGTGAAGATCATCGAGGACGCGCGCCGCGGCGGTCTCGACTTCCTCGCCGACTGCTATCCCTACGATGCGTGGTACTCGACGATCAAGGTGCTGGTACCGGACAAGCAATACGAATCGCCGCCCAGCGTGAAGGAAGCGCTCGCAGCGGTCGGCGGCGCCGGCAATGTGACGATCGCGAATTTCGCGGCGAACAAGCGCTACGAGCAGCACACGATCGAGCAACTGGCGCAGGACGAGCGAATCGATCCCATCGAAATGTTCATCCGCATCATCCGCGAAGGCAACGCGGCCAACGACGACGCGCTGATCATCGCCAAGTCGATGACTGAAGCGGATATCGAGCTGTTCTACAAGCAACCGTGGGTGATGGTCGCCAGCGATGGCGGCATCGACAGCCAGCATCCCCGCGGCGCGGGCACGTTTCCGCGCGTCCTCGGGCGCTTCGTGCGCGAGAAGCATTGGTTCACGCTGCCCGAAGCGATTCGCAAGATGACGTCGCTGCCGGCGGCGCGCATGGGATTGCGGGATCGCGGCATGGTACGCAAGGGAATGTTCGCGGACCTGGTGTTGTTCGACCCCGAAACGGTCATCGACCGCGCCACGTTCGTGCAGCCGTTGGAGCTGCCGGCGGGAATCAAGACCGTATTCGTCAACGGCGTGAAGGTGTGGAGCGAGGATCGGCCGACCGGTGAGAAACCGGGCCGCGTACTGACGCACTGATCGGAGGATGCGGAGATGGTTACCAGACGTCGGGTCGTTGCGGGTTCGATCGGCGGGCTGCTCCTCTCCAACCTCGCCGGATCGTGGGCGTTCGGCGCGGCGGAGGCGGCCGAGGAGCCGTTGCTCGCGCTGCCTGGCAAGCGTGCGCTCATCAAGCGCACGTTCCGCCCGCCGAACTACGAGACGCCGCTGGCCGATTTACGCTCGCAGATCACAGCCAACGACTCCTTCTTCGTCCGCTATCACCTCGCATCGATTCCGGAAATCGATGCTCGCACGTGGCGCTTGCGAATCGGCGGTGCGAGCGCGAAGCGTACGCTGGAGCTGTCGCTCGATGAGCTGAAGCGCGATTTCGAGCGCGTCCGCTTCGCTGCTATCAATCAATGCTCGGGCAATCGCCGCGGCCTGTTCGCACCGCGCGCAGGCGGCGTGCAATGGACCTACGGCGCGATGGGCAACGCCCTGTGGGGCGGCATCCGCTTGCGCGACGTGTTGAATCGCGTCGGCGTGAAAGGCGATGCGCTCGAAGTTGTGTTCGACGGTGGCGATGGCGCCGCTTTGCCGGGCACGCCCGACTTCGTCAAGAGCCTGCCTGTCGATCGCGCACTCGACGCACACACCCTCATCGCGTTCGAGATGAACGGCGAGCCGCTGCCGCACTGGAACGGCGCGCCGGCGCGTCTGGTCGTGGCTGGCTGGACCGCGACGTATTGGGTGAAGCACCTCACGTCGATCAATGTGGAACCGAAGGCTTTCGACGGCTTCTGGATGAAGACCGCCTACCGCATTCCGACCGGCGTTTTCCCCGGCGCGCGCTTCGCGAGCCAGGAGAATGCGCAGACCACGCCCATCACCGAAATCCTCGTCAATTCGCTCGTCACGAGCCACGTGGACGGCGCTCGACTGGAGCGCGGGCGACCTGCTGAGCTCGCCGGATGGGCGTGGGATGGCGGCAGCGGCATCAGCACTGTCGAGACCTCTTTGGACGAAGGGCGTTCGTGGCGTGCGGCGACGCTCGGTGCAGCGTCGAGCTCCTACGCGTGGCGCGGATTCCGCATGCCGCTCGACACCGCGAAGCCAGGTCCGCTGCGGATCGCAGTCCGCGCAACCGGCCGCAACGGTGCACGCCAGCCTGAAAAACTGACGCCCAACCCATCGGGCTATCACCACAACATGATCCAGACGCTGGCACTGGAGGTCGCATGAACACGCACGTGCGATACACGGCTGCACTGGCCGTGCTGCTGCTCGCAGGCCTCGCCGTCGCTGCGGGTGAGGAATCCGTTCAACTCCAGGATGCACCCGACCGGGATCTCGTCGTGGCGCGATGCTCCGTGTGTCATAGCGTCGACTATGTGCAGATGAATGCCCCCGTCCTGGATCGCGCCGGCTGGCAGAAGAGCGTGCGCAAGATGATCGATCAGTTCGGCGCGCCGATCGGCGAAGCGGATGCGAATCGCATCGTCGAATACCTCGCAACCCATTACTGAGTGAAGTCATGTTCAGAATGCTGATCGGCTTGCTTGCTTCGTTCGCCGTCGCAGGGATCGTTCGCGCCGAAGGACTGGACGAAGCATCCGCGGCGCGCTTCGCGCAGCTTGCACTCGACTGCGTACACAAGGAGTACCCGAACAAGATCGCGCATTTCATGACGGGCGATGCGGACCTCAAGCCACCGCGGCAGCTGACGCCTGCCTTTTACGGTTGCTACGACTGGCATTCGTCGGTGCACGGGCATTGGCTGCTGGCCCGCGTGATCAAGCTGTTCCCGAAATCGGAAGTTGCGGGCAAGGCCCGCGCAGCCCTGGCATCGAGCCTGACCGGCCCGAACGTTGCTGCCGAGGTCGCCTACATCACAGCGCCGGGTCGCGAATCGTTCGAGCGACCGTATGGAATTGCTTGGCTGCTGCAGCTCGCCGCGGAGCTGCGCACATCCGACGACCGGCAATTCCGCGAATGGTCCGCGACGCTGGCGCCGCTGGAAACTGCGGCCGCACAGAGACTCTCCTCGTGGCTGCCGAAGCTGAGCTATCCGATCCGGATCGGCGAGCATGACCAGACGGCATTCGCGTTCGGGCTGGTTTGGGATTGGGCGCACACCGTTCACGACAGCGCCATGGAGGCGTTGCTGCGCGAGAAGGCGAAGCAGTTCTATCTTTCCGACAAGGCCTGTCCGCTCGGGTACGAACCGTCCGGGCAGGACTTCCTCTCGCCGTGTCTGGCGGAGGCGGATTTCGTGCGCCGTGTGCTCGCGCCGCGGGAGTTCGCGCGTTGGCTTACCGCGTTCCTGCCGCAGGTGCCGATCGATGGCGGGACACCGTGGTTGCCGGTGGCGCGGATCACGGATCGCAGCGATCCGAAGCTCGCGCATCTGGATGGCTTGAATCTCAGCCGCGCGTGGATGCTCGAAGGTATTGCGGATGGATTGCCTGCGGACGACAAGCGACGGAATGCGCTCCGCGCCACTGCGCAGCTGCACAAGGACGCGTCGTTAGGTGCGGTGACGAGCGACCACTACGTGGGAAGTCACTGGCTGGGTACGTTCGCTCTCTACGGCGCGTCCCGCTGATTCCGGGCGAGTCGCAGCTCCAGGTGCCGACGCACATCCGGCCACTCGGTTGCGAGAATGCTGTACATGACGGAGTCGCGGACGGTGCCGTCGCGACGCGGCCAGTGGTGACGGATCACGCCATCCTTCTTCGCACCGAGCGCCTCGATCGCGCGCTGTGACTTGAAATTGAAATTGTCCGTGCGCAGGCCGACTACTTTGCAGCCAAGGGTGTCGAAGGCATGCGCCAGCAGCATCACCTTGCAGGTCGTGTTGACGTGCGTGCGGTGCCGGCTCGCGCTGTACCACGTCCAGCCGATCTCGACGCGATCGGCCACCGCGACGATGTCGTGATAGCGCGTCGACCCGACGACCGTCCCGCTCGCAAGATCGCGCACCACCCACGGCAGCATATGCCCGGCCGTCTGTCCCTTGAGCGCATCCTGGATGTACTTCGCCATGCCGCCCGGGTCCGGCACGCTCGTGAACCAGAGCTTCCACAGCTCGCCGTCCGCCGCTGCGGCTTCCATCGCGGGCGCATGTTCGGGCGACATCGGCTCGAGCCTGACGCCATTGCGTTCGAGCGTGACGGGGGCGGGATGAATCACGGCGGATGCCTGCGAGCTGTCCAGGGGGCGAACACAGTAGCAACCCAGGCGAGCCGTGAACAAGAATCAGTTGCCCAGGCGGATTTGCGGCACACCGCCGACGGCTCGCGCGCGTTCGTAGACCATTTCGGCGGCAGCCAGGTCCTGGATCGCCAGGCCGGTCGAGTCGAACACCCAGCGTTCGTTGCCGCTCGCTCGGCCGGCGACCCGGCCGACGACGAGGTCGGCGAGCTCGCCGCGCACGTCAGTCGCCTGCATATCGCCGGCGGCGATTGCGTGATGCAGATCGCCCATGGTCGATGCCTGCGCCACGGAATCGACGACGACGCAGGCGGCCTTCATGAGATCGGCGCCGAGCTCGTGCTTGGACGGATTGTCGGTACCGACGCCTGCTACGAACGTTCCGGGATCTACATCGCCGAGATCGAGCAGCGGGTGCGTCGATGTCGTGACGGTTACGATGAGATCAGCGCCGCGTGCCGCGGTTTTCGCATCGACGACTCGCCGCGCGCTCAGATCCAGCTCCCGCATGCATACGCCGAAGGTGTCGGCAGCCTCGTCGCGCGGGTCGCAAAACACGACGGTATGGATGGGCACGACATCGCGCAACGCCTCGACATGGCAGAGCGCCTGAGCTCCGCATCCGATCATCGCCAGCGTCCGGGACTGCGGCTTCGCGAGATGCTTCGCGGCGAGCGCAGTCGCAGCCGCGGTCCGGCGAGCCGTGATCTCGATCGAATCCAGCAAGGCCAGAACGCAGCCGCGCTCGGCATCGAGCAGCGCGACGAAGCCCTGGATCGTCGGCAGATCATGTTGCGCGCGGTTGCCCGGAAAATTCCCGTTGACCTTGATGACCGCGAGCGCGGGTGAGCCGGCGCGCTGCGCGGCCTTGATGTGGAACATGCCGCCGACGCCGGGCACGTGCCCGACCGCCGGCACGTCGAAACGGCCCGCGGCGAGATCGGCAAACGCCGTCTGCATCGCCGCGAGATAGTCGCGGGTCGTGGCGAGCTTCGAAATCGCATCGCGTGAAAGCAGCAGGACGGCAGGTGCGCTCATGGCGGCGATGCTAGCGGCTCGCCTGCTGCTGCGTGCCGCGAGTTCCCGAGCTTGACCTTGCCCTTAGGACAAGCGCTAGAGTGCGGCCGTGACTACGCCTTCCGCCCGCATGCTCTCCATCGGCGAGTTCGCAGCCGCGACGCAGCTGTCGCAGAAGGCTTTGCGCATCTACGACGAGCAGCGCCTGCTGCCGCCGGCGCGGATCGACACCGCCACCGGCTATCGCTATTACAGCAGCGAACAGGTGCCGCTCGGTCGACTCGTGCGCACGCTGCGCGAAATGAATTTGTCGCTCACCGACATCGCCAACGTCGTCGCATCGAAGGATGGCGGCGGCGCCGAGACTCTGCTCGCGCAACTCGCGCGGGAAATCGACGAGCGGTACGCCCGCGAGAAGCGCGCGTTTCACGCCGCGCTCGTCCAATTGCGCAAGCCTTCAAGAGCCGAAGTGCCCGAGATCATCGAACGCTCTCGCCCGGATACGACGGTCGCAGTGCGGCCGTTCATGGCGAACCGCTATGACTTCGTCGAGAAGTTTCGCGCGGAAGCCCGGGCCACGAGCGAGCTCCTGGCGCAGGCGGGGCTGGTCGCGAGCGAAGCTTGCTGCGCTCTCATCGATCCGCTGTCCGACGAAGAGGGTCGCCTCGAAGTCGTCATTCCGGTGGAGACGCCGGCGCGCATTCCCCAAGGCATCACGCTGCGCCAGTTGCCGGCTGCATCCTGCGCGGCGATTACGACGAGTGTCCGTCACGCGCACGCGTCCGAGTTGGCGGGTGCGCTCGATGCGCTGTTCGACTGGTTCGATCGCCGCGGCTGTCGCGCGATCGATTCGCCGCTCGTGTCGATCGGCACGGACGCCGCGGGCCTGCACACAGAAATCACTTGGGCTTTCGAGCAGGCATCGCCTGCGAGGTAGTTATGCCCGCCTCCTTGTCTTCAACTGCCCTGTTCGCGCGACACGGCCTGCCCGACTCGCCGGTCATCTTCGACGTGCGCGAGGACGCCGACTTTGCCGCACGGCCCCGCCTGATCCCCGGCGCCCTGCGCGGGGCTCCGGATCAGGCCAGCGACTGGGGACGAACGTTGCCGCGAACACGCGGCGTCGTCGCCTACTGCAAGCACGGCGGCAAGACCAGCTGCTCCGTCGCCGATGCGCTGAACGCGGCCGGCTACCCTGCTTTCATCCTCGAAGGCGGCATCGAAGCCTGGATCGCGAACGGTCATCCCACGGTGAAAGCTCGCTCCGATCTCAACGCGCCCGGTGCTTCGCGGTGGGTGACCCGCGAGCGCCCGAAGATCGACCGGCTCGCCTGCCCCTGGCTGGTGCGGCGATTCATCGATCCGCGAGCATCGTTCTTCTACACGCCGGCTCATCAAGTGCGCTCGGAGTCGCAGGCGCTGCACGCTGAGCCTTACGACATCGCCGACGTCACATTCTCGCATCGGGGCACGCGCTGCAGTTTCGACGCTTTCCTCGACGAGTTCGACCTTCACGATCCGGTCATAGATCAGGTTGCGAACATCGTCCGCGCGGCAGACACGGGCGAGCTCGGTCAATCACGCGAAGCGCCAGGCTTGCTGGCGATCTCACTCGGCCTGTCCGCCAACGTGCGCGACGATATCGTGCTGCTCGAACAGGCCATGCCGGTTTACGATGCGCTCTACGCCTGGTGCAAGACCGCACGCAACGAAACGCATTCGTGGCCGCAGAAACTCGCGACACCGTGAGCACAGCCTCGCCGATCGCCTTCGGCGAGGCGCTCCGACTCTGGATGAAGATCGGCTGGCTCAGCTTCGGCGGACCGGCCGGCCAGATCGCGCTCATGCATCGCGAGCTGGTCGAGCGCCGGCGCTGGATCAGCGAGACGCGATTCCTGCACGCGCTGAACTACTGCATGCTGCTGCCCGGCCCGGAGGCGCAGCAGCTCGCGACGTACATCGGCTGGCTCCTGCATCGGACGTGGGGCGGCATCGTTGCCGGCGGCCTGTTCGTGTTGCCGGGCGTGCTGGTGATGCTGATGCTGAGTTGGCTCTACGTTCGTTATGCCTCGTTGGGGCCCGTCGCGGCGCTGTTCTTCGGCCTGAAGGCAGCGGTGCTTGCGGTCGTGGTCGAAGCCGTATTGCGCATCGGACGCCGGGCGCTGCGAAACCATTTCATGGTGGCCATCGCAGCCGCGGCGTTTCTGGCGATCTATTTCTTCAAGGTGCCGTTTCCCTGGATCGTCGCGGGCGCGGCGGCGATCGGCGTCATTGCGCGGCAGATTTCGCCGCGGACCTTCGAGCAGGCTTCATCGACGAATCCCGGGGCCGAGCGGCACTTCGTCGTCGATCGCATGTATGAAGCGGGACAGCTCGCCCACGCTCGACCCGACACGCGACGCGCACTGAGACTTACGGTCATCTGCATTGCGCTCTGGATTGCGCCCGTCGCACTCGTAGCAGCGTGGCTCGGTGCCGATCACGTGCTGACGCGGGAAGGTGCGATCTTCGGACAGACTGCGATGGTGACGTTCGGTGGCGCCTACGCGGTGCTCGCGTACGTCGGCCAGCGCGCGGTCGAGGAACTGCAGTGGCTGCGGCCGGGCGAGATGATCGACGGGCTGGCCATGGCCGAAACCACCCCGGGTCCATTGATCATGGTGCTGCAGTTCGTCGGCTTCGTCGCGGCATACCGCTACGCGACGCCGCTCGATCCGTGGCTCTCGGCTGTTCTCGGAGCGTGCCTGACGACCTGGGTAACGTTCGTGCCGAGCTTCGCCTTCATCTTCATCGGCGCGCCGTATGTGGAGTCGTTGCGGCAGCATCGCGGGTTGAACGCCGCGCTGTCCTGCGTGACCGCTGCGGTCGTCGGCGTCATCCTCAATCTTTCGGTATGGTTCGCCACGCACACGCTGTTCGGCCGCATCGATGCTCGAACGTACGGGCTCGTGCATGTCGACGTCCCGGTCTGGTCGACCCTCGAGCCATTCGCGCTGCTGCTTGCTGTCGCTTCGATGATCGCGATGCTGCGATTCAAGGTCGGCATGGCGTGGACGCTGGCCGCGAGCGCCCTGCTCGGCATCGCATACCGGACGTGGAGCGACGCCGCCTAACGCACCAGCTCGCGCAATTTCGCCGCAGCCGCCTCCGGTGTCAGGTCACGCTGCGGCATGGCGAGCATCTCGAAGCCGACCTGGAATTTGCGGACCGTCGCTGAGCGCAGCAGCGGCGGGAAGAAGTGCGCGTGCAGGGTCCAGCCTGCGGCGGCGTGGTTGCGGCTCGGGCGGCCGTGCCAGCCCATCGAGTACGGAAACGGCACATCGAACACGCGGTCGTACATGGCGACGATCGACTGCAGAAGTTTCGCGAGACTGTCCTCCTCGCGCGGCTGCAGCTCATCGAACGCAGCCACCGATCTGCGCGGCAGGACCAGCAGCTCGAACGGCCAGATCGCCCAGAACGGGACCAGTGCGACCCAGTGGTCGTTCGCAGACACGACGCGTTCCCCGGCCTGCAACTCCGCCTGCGCGTAGTCGATGAGCAGCGGCCGGCCGTGAGTTGCGTGATAGGCCTGCTGGGTGCGCAGCTCACGCTCCACTTCGTCCGGCACGACGCTCGTCGCCCAGATCTGGCCATGCGGATGCGGATTGCTGGCACCCATCATCTCGCCGCGATTCTCGAAGATCAGTACGTACGAGAGATCGCGACGCGCATCGAGCTCGGCGAACTGTGCGCGCCACGCACGCACGACGCCGACAGCCTCTGGCGGCGGCAAATCGCCCAGCGATAAATCATGCCGCGGCGAGTAGCACAGCACTCGACATTCGCCCGAGACGGGCTGCGACGTGAACAACCCCTCACCGCTCGCAGTCGCGTCGCCGCCTGCATCGAGCGCAGAGAAGTCGTTCGCGAAAACATACGGCTGTGCGTACTGCGGATTCACCGCGCCGTTCGCACGCTGAGTGCCGGGACACAGATAGCAGTGCGGATCGTACGCAGGCCGCTCGATCGTCGACGCTGCTTCGTGCTGCCCTTGCCACGGACGCAGCGTCCGGTGCGGCGACACGAGCACCCACTCTCCGGTCAACGCATTGCGGCGCCGATGCGATCCACTCATCCGACCATGCCCCCTGCGCCCCCGAACTCACATATATATGTAGCGGGCTCCTTGCCGGTGCTTTGTACATAATTCAGGCGCAGCCGGTCGAGCAGATTCTCGACGTGTTCCGCCTCCACCAGCGACAGCGTACAGCCGCCGAAGCCACCGCCGATCATGCGCGCGCCAACGACACCAGGCACGTCGCGCGCTATCTCGACCAGAAGGTCCAACTCGCGACAACTGACTTGGTAGTCATTGCGCAGACTCTCGTGAGACGCGGCAAGCAGTCGCCCCAGCAGCGCTACATTTCCGGACTCGAGCGCTGCATAGGCCTCGTGCACCCGGCGATTCTCGCTGACGACATGCCGTAACCTGCGCGCGAGCGTCGCGGGCAGCTCGCGAATCAACTCATTCATCTCGGCATCTGTGAGCTCGGCGAGCCGACTCCGCTGCGGCATGCAGCGGAGCATGAAATCGACCAGCTCCTCCGACTCCGCGCGACGCACGTTGTACTCGCCGTGCGCAAGCGCGTGCCGAACCATCGTGTTGGCGACGACGAAGAAATGCGTCGTCGGCAGCGGTGCACTCTTCCAGGAATAGTCTGCGCAGTCGAGCAGCAGCGCGCGGCCCGGCTCGCCGTGAGTCGCGGCAAACTGATCCATGATGCCGCAGCGAGCGCCGACGAAGTCGTTCTCGGCACGCTGACACGCACGGGCGATTTCCAGCGGCGAGAGCGAAGCTTCCGCGACCGTGAGCAGCGCATGCGCGACGGAGACTTCGAGCGCGGCGGAGGAGCTCAAGCCCGAACCCATCGGCACGTCGCTCGTTATCAGCAGATCGGCGCCGCGCAGCTTGCAGCCCGCCTGCTGCAAAGCCCAGGCGACGCCGGTTACATAATCGCTCCAACTCTTCTTCGCTGCCCGCGGCGTGACATCCAGCGGCAGCGTTTCGATCTCGGGCTGACCTTCGGAGAACACGCGAATCACCCGGTCGGCGCGAGGCGCCGCGACCGTCCAGGTGCCGAGCGCAAGGCTCGCTGGCAGCACGAACCCGGCCGAGTAATCGGTGTGCTCGCCGACGAGATTGATGCGCCCCGGGGCGAACGCCACGCGGCCGGATCGACCGGAAAAAGCCTGGAAGCGTTGTTGCAGATCGCCGATGCGACTCATTGGCCCGGTAGCATACGCGTTGCATACGGAGGCAGCGAGACGCGTATGGCGCCGACCTTGCGATCGACCGCCGTACTGCCGGTGTTCAGCAGCGACAACAGCGTCATGCCGTCGGACCTCCGTACCCTCTGCAGTAAGACCGGGTCGCCCTCCGAAATGAGCTTCGGCGCGCCCGTATGTGAAGTGCCGATGCGATGTCGCAAGGCCACGCGGCCGAGCTGCGGGAAATCGCAGCGCTGGGGACGCGACTCGCGCGCGAGCTCGGCGAACAGACGGCCGCGCTCGTCGGAGACTTCGTCGAGCCGATCGCTGGTCATCAGCACGCCGCCTGCGTGTCCCGCGAATAACGCGAGCGAGCGCACCTGCTCGTCGGTGAGATGATGGAAGCGGTCACGCAGCAGGATGCAGTCCGGATCCGCTTGCCAGAAGATGCCGTTACCGAAGTTGCGGCTCGTCTGATCGCGCAGCAGGGACTCTGCCGAATAGTGACCTTCCCAGCTCACGCCGATGTCGCGGCCGATGCGCACGGCGTCGAGCAGGCCGATGCCGGCCCAGATCGGCCCGCCGCAACCGAGCCACAGCGCAGTTCCGATCTCCTCGCGAATCAATCGGGCCATCCGCATCCAGATCTCGATGCGCGACAGCCCTGCCACGTGCCAGCGCGCCTGGCGCGGGCCGTACTCGCTGCCGAAATACATGAAGTCGGTTTTGAAGTAACCGCAGCCCCAATCGCGCGCCCAGGTGCGAAAAACCTGGCGCACGTACGCCTCGGCGGCGGGATGCGTGATGTCGAGAACATAGTATTCCTCGCTGCGCTTGTGCCAGCGAAATTCGCCGTAGAAGGTCATCGGCGCGAGCGGCTTGCCGCTTGGTCGGTCCGTCACGACCCAGTCGGGATGGTCCGCGTACAGGCGACTGCGATTGCCGATCATGAACGGCGCAATCCACAGCCCGGGCGTGAACCCCTGCGCGCGGATGTCGGCGAGCAGCGGCTGCATGCCGCGCGGAAACTGCGGCTTGACGTCCAGCCAGTCACCCATCTCGGGCGTGAAGCCGTCGTCGATCTGAAAGATGTCGAGCGGCACCTGGTAGCGGTCGCGAAACTGCGCTGCCGCCGCGAGGTGCTCGAGAATGATCGGCTCGGTGATGGAGGCGTACAGGCTGTACCAGGAGCACCAGCCGGCAATGCGCTGCTCACGGATGCGAGGAGCAAGCGGCGATGACTGCGCGACCTGGCGCGCCCATTCGCGCAGCGTTTCCTCGACATCGGTACCCGACAGGAGAACCAGCGGCTCTGCTTCGATACGACCGCCGCGCACCGCTCCATCGATGAGCGTCTCGACATCGATCGTCAACGGCCCGGCCGCGAACGCGAACCGCAAGCGGCTCTGGAACCGATCGTGACGGAGGAAGCCGAGCACCGCGACTTCGCCCGCATCCGACACCAGCGCTGTCATCGCATGTCCGATGACCGCAGTCGGATCGGCGTCGATGATGCCGCGCGCGCTGTCGAGCTCGACGAAATAGCTGCCGTCCCAGCTCGTGTAACCGTTGCGCAGATAGCGGACGACATTGGCCGCGCGGCCGATGCGCAGCCCGAGCGAGTCGACCGAATCGCCGGCCACGCCTTCGAGTGCAATTCTCAGTGTCAGTGGATCGCGTTCGATCGCCACTACGAATCGCTGAGTGCTGCCGACCGACCATGTCAAGGTAAAGCGGTCACCGCTCTGTGCAACCTGCGGACCTGTGTACGCGGGAACTGCGCCGTCGATCAGCGGCTCGAAGTCGCTGAATACGACGCCGCCGGCGCTGAGCGATTGCCCGGTCATCGTCGGTCCTCGATTGCGCGTGTTTCGAGGATTGCCCGCAGCGTCGAGCGGCGTGGGGCGACCAGCAATACCGCCGCGGCCAGATACAGGAACGCGAGCGATGTCATTGCCGATGCCATGCCGATCCATCCGCTCACCTGCGCAACGCCAATCGGAGCGAGCCCGGCGCCGCAGAAACCGACGAGCGTCATCAATCCGACAGAAGTCGCGCGAGCCGCGGGCGGTACTACATCGTGCATGGCTGCGTAGATGCAGCCGTCGAACAACCCCTTGCCCGCTCCCGAAGCGAACAGCACGGCGCCGACCGCGACTGCCGAGGTCGCGAACCGCAACGGCAACAGCAGCAATCCCGCCAGCACCAGCCCAATCGCGAGTATGTGAAAGACCGCGAGCGGCGTGCGCGCCGCAAGGCGATGCGCGAGGAAACCGGCGAGCGGCACGCAGATAACCCCCGCGACACTGAGCGTCGCCGAGCCATAGAGCGCGGACGCTGCGAGATCGAGACCGAGCTCGTCATGCAGGAATGTCGGTGCCCAGACGATGATGCCGCAGACCGCACCGTTGGCGAGGAAGAACACCAGACATAGCATCAACGCCGCGGGCCGCTGCAGAACAGTTCGCAGCGGACCACGACCCGACGTTGCAGACACTGCATCGTGCGTCGGCGCGACCGGCGCGTCGCGCAGCCACTTGAAGATCACGCCGCAGAAGACCAGCCCGATGAGGCCGAAGATCAGGAACGGCGAGCGCCAACCGAAAGCATCAGCGAGCGCACCCGCCGTGACAGCGCCGACGCCCGCACCAGCGAACACGCCGGTCTGGTGAATCGAGAGCGCACGGCTGCGCGTGCCGCTGCCATGCCAGTCGCTGATCAAAGCTGCGGCAGTGGGATAGTAGGTCGCCTCGCCCGTCGCAACGAGGCTGCGGATGACAATGAGCGTGATCAGTCCGGTCGAGACCGACACCATGCCGGTCGCAACGGCCCAGAACGCGAGCCCGCCGGCAATCAGGCGCGAGCGATGCGTCCCGTCGCCGAGACGACCGAAGATCAGCGAGCCCACTGCATAGATCCAGAATCCGATGGAGTTGATCAGCGCCAACTGCGTCGCGCTCAAGCCGAACTCGGCGCGTATCTGCGGCAGCACCGTGATCAGGATCTGGCGGCCGGCTGAATTCAGGAACGCCGCGGCCCACAGCAGTCCGATCAGCAACCACGGATAGTTCGCGGCGGCCGCGGCGGATGCGGGCGGCACGCCTCGCTCTTCGACCGCGCTCATGGATTGCCGCTCACAGCGAGATTTCGCGGCCTTCCGCGGCCGACTGCCGCGCGGCCAGCACGATGCGCAACGTGCTGGCTCCATCGCTCAGTGGCACTGTCGGCGCCCGCCGGTCGCGAATCGCAGCGGCAACATCCGCCAACTGCGCCACGAACACGTCGGTCTGCGCATCGATCTCCTCGGTGCGCGGTGTGCCTGTCGTGTACGTCAGCGTTGCGGTGTTCCAGCCGGTGAAGCGCCCAGTCATGCGCTCGGCGACGATCTGCCAGAGCTTCGTCCACTGCCCGGGCACCGCGCCGTTGGTCGCGTTGAGCACGCCGACTCGTCCGTCCGCGTAGCCGAGGACGATTGCGCTCACATCGTCGCTGTCGTAACCGGCGACATCGCGATGGAAGAAGTTCGCAGTGCGCGCGTACACCGATTGCGGCTCGCCGAGCTGATGGCGCGCCAGATCGACGATGTGAATGAGTTGCTCGACCATCTGGCCGCCGGACTTCGCGCGTTCGCGCCACCAGTCCGCGTGCAGCGCGTTGCAGTGGAACTGGCCCGTGAACAGGCCGACACGCCCCGCTTCGCCATGCCTCGCGGCGGCGTCCCAACGCTTCACCGCGGCACCGAATCGATACATGAAGCCGCAGGCAGCGACGACGCCGCTTCTGCTCGCAGCGTCGACCATCGATCGGGCTCGTGTCATGTCGAGCGCGATCGGCTTCTCCACGAGCACATGCGTGCCCGCTGCGACGGCCTCTTCGACCTGGCCACTGTGCGCGAACGGCGGCAGCGCAACGATCAGCAGATCAATCTGCGAGTCGAGCATGCGGCGCAGGTCGGTGAACGGCTGCGCTGCGAAGCGGCCAGCGAACTCGCGAACCTTGCTGTCGCTTCGTCCGCAACATGCGACGAGCTGCATTTCGTCCGCGAGGATTCCGACAGCAGTCGCGTGACGCGTGCCGATTCCGCCGCAGCCGAGCAGGCCCACTCGCAGTCGCTGCACGCTCAGACTCCGAATGTCAGGACCGACTGCAGCATACCCGGCTCGCCGGCATCGATGCGCGCAAACAGCGCCGGTGCTTCGGCGAACGCAACGGTGTGCGTGATCAGCGGCAACAGGTTCAAGCGCTGCTCGTACTGGAGACGGACGGCAGTCTGCCACAGCCGCGGCTTGTTCCAACGGTGACTGGCGGCCGGGCTGACGCCGGAAATCTGCGAACAGACCAGCTCGATGCGATTGTGGTGAAACTCTTCGCCCAGTGACAGGCCGCGCGCTTCGCCCTGGAAAAATCCCATCGCGACGACGCGGCTCGAATAGGCGACCGTGCGGATCGCTTCGGCGAGCGCCGGCGC
>Ga0134127_10000250_pt1 | contig 57907 bp, 44 predicted proteins | sample KB31753_FD_96459 | JGI IMG/M metagenome (GOLD analysis project Ga0134127, IMG submission 96459) | Terrestrial soil microbial communities with excess Nitrogen fertilizer from Kellogg Biological Station, Michigan, USA - KB3-175-3 | ecosystem: Environmental > Terrestrial > Soil > Unclassified ... | reverse complement strand
TGGCCGCTGGCACGTTCCGCATTTTGAAAAAATGCTGTACGACAATGCGCAGCTGATATCGCTTTATTCAGAAGCGTATACATGGGATAAAAACCCGCTGTATAAGAAGATCGTTGATGAGACTATAACCTTTTGCTTACACGAGTTAACTTCGCCCGAATTTGGCTTTTACTCGGCGCTCGATGCCGACAGCGAAGGTCTTGAGGGCAAGTTTTACATATTCACCAAAGAGCAGATCGAAGCGATATTGGGGGCGGACGCCGATCTTTTTTGCATTTACTTTCATATTACCGATGAAGGAAACTGGGAAGAAGAGCAATCCAATGTATTGTTTCGTAACGGGAACGACGAGGAGCTTGCCGCACGGTTAGGTTTACCGGTCGGCCAACTGCAGGAAAAGATCGAAGCATCCCGTAAAAAAGTATTTGAGGCGCGGAGCAAACGCGTGCGCCCGGGCCTGGATAACAAAATTCTCGCCTCGTGGAACGGTTTAATGCTTAAAGGATTGTGCGATGCCTATCGGGCCTTTAATAAACCTGAGTATCTTGACTTTGCTTTAAAAAACGCCGGCTTTATTTTGAATAGCCTTATAGATACCAACGCAAGAATTACCCGTACCTACCACAAAAACCAACACCCGATATCTGCCGACAGTGATCAGCAGAAAGCGGGCAGTGGTGGGCACAAGCCTCTGGCCTTCCTTGATGATTATGCCAATGTGATCGATGCATTTATAGCCCTATACCAGGTCACGTTCGATGAGCAATGGCTGCACCATGCCCGGAAACTGGCCGATAACGCTGTTAAATATCACTATGATAAAGATGGAGGGATATTTTACTATACCGGCAGTGATGATGAGGCGCTCATAGCCCGAAAAGCCGAGATTATGGATGGGGTAATTCCGTCCTCAAACTCGGTGATGGCAAACAACCTTAAAAAATTAAGCTTGTTATTATATCACGAGCCCTACGCAGAAATATCGGCCCAGCTGCTGCGCAATATCATGCCGCATATGGCTAAATATGGGTCCTCTTATTCAAACTGGATCATGCTCCTGACGGAAGAGATATTTGGCACTTACGAGATCGCGGTGACAGGTTTAAACGCTCATGATCTTCGTAATGAGATTGAAAATAATTACATCCCTAATAAAATTATATTGGGCGGCGCTAAAGGAAGTTTACCTTTGCTGCAGGGTAAGTTTGGCGCCGGTACGCAAATATTTATTTGCAAAGATAAAACCTGCGGACTGCCGGCCAATAATGTCACCGATGCTTTAAAACAAATCCGGTTCTAAATTGCTGATGTTAAAGTTGAGATAATGCTGATCTCTTCAATATTTATTCGTTAAATTAAACAAATCAAGGGCACATACAATTAATAACAAACACACACACTCATGAAAATCAACCCACAGCACGTGGTATCATTAACGTACGATTTGTATGTTGACCAGGAAAACGGCTCTGAAGTTTTACAGGAGAGCGCAACCGAGGAACAACCGCTAACCTTTTTATATGGAGCCGGTCAGATGCTCCCTAAGTTCGAAGAGAACCTGGCCGGTTTATCAACCGGCGATTCTTACGAATTTCGCTTATCGGCCGAGGATGCTTACGGCAATTACGATGAGGAAGCCATTGCTAATTTACCAAAAGAAATGTTTAACGGTACTGATATTCCCGAAATAGGCAGCATCGTGCCGTTGCAGGATAACAACGGCAATCGTTTCCAGGGACAGGTAGTATCGGTTGCCGAAGACGCGGTGATTGTCGACCTTAATCATCCCATGGCGGGGCAGGAACTGCATTTTAAAGGAAATATTCTGAATGTGCGGCCGGCAACCCCCGAAGAGCTGTCTCACGGCCATGCTCACGGCCCCGACGGTCACCATCATCATTAGTAAATCAGCAATTAAAACTGCTCAGCCTCATTCTGTAATGAGGCTTTTTTTGTTGCTCAATAAAAATCAAGTCCGTTGTTGGTAACGGAGCATTTTATAATTATCCTGGAAAGGATAGGTTTATGGTTTAACGTGGCCGGTACAAACGTTTTGTCTTCGTCGCTGAACAGGTTTACGTCGAGGTTAATGGTATGATCGTATTGATAAAAAGGCGAAACCAGGTGCACCTTATATTCCGCGAGCCTGCCCATCGGGCTTATTAACAATTCTACTGTAGCCTCAAACAAATCCGTGTTTACATCAAACGTTTCAAAGGGCAGCCTGAATATGGTTACATAAGGTATATAACCGTAATAAGGTTCTCCAATTTTCAGCGGCCTTGTAACAGTGTCTGTCTTTTTTAATTTTTCATCAAACATGAATTGAAGATCCGACCCGGTATCCAGGCGCGCGACATACGAAAATGAATTTGAATCATAATTAAAAGTTTGGGCTAATTTCCCGTCGGTACCGTAAAAGTTCCAAATGCCGGTCTTTTTTCCGTTGGTATAGTTCCCGCTTGCAATTACCGTTTTACGCCTGAACAGCGCTTTATACGGGCCGTTCCTCATCTCCCGATCCGACCTTAGCACATAAAACCGCTCAATTACGGAGTCTGAAAGGCGGTTTCGTTTCTCAACCGTTTCCTGCGCGAAACAATTTATTGAATAAAGAAACGCGATAAGTAAGAAGACATTATTTTTCACACGATTACTTTAGGCCAAAACTAAGCAATAGGGTGCAAATTTCAAGAAGACACGTGTCGGGCAGCCTTTTATTTGTAATTTATTCGCCGGTTCTTCAAACACAACGTTCACTTAATCAGTACTTTTATAAAAGATTCAAACTTTATTTTTATATTAGCCAGTCGAAGTAAAATGAGGAGAATCCTGGTAATATTACTCATATTAATAACCCGGGATTCCTACGCTCAAAGGCAATCAGGGCATCCTGTTTCAAAAGTAACGCCGGCCATTGAAGCGGGCATTAACCGTTTAAATAGAATTTCAGATTCAATACTTCTTTGGGCGCCCGACTCGGCACGTAAACTGGCCGAAAATGCGCTCCTGCTCGCCCAAAAATACGAATATACCGCAGGTGAAGCGCAAAGCTTTTATAATATTGGCCATGTTTACTGGGCGCAGTCTTATTATGCTATCAGCTTATTTTATCTTAATAGCGCGTTAAAGTATTTACCCAAAAATAAGCCTTTGGATGCCGCAGATTACTATATGGCAACAGGGCGTACTTATGCCGATTTGCAGAATTATAGCCAGGCCTTGCATTGCCTTGATACAGCCTTCCATTATGCCGGGGCCGACGTGGGCAGCCGCGCTGAAGTGTATGGCGAAAGAGCTTATGTTTACTGTGCGCTAAAACAATATGATCGGGCGCTGATGGCCGCACAGCGCTCACTTCAACTTGATAAGGCGCTCGGTTTACGCCAGGATATTGCCATTTTATACGGGCGTTTAGCTGCCATTTATACCGGAAAAAAAAGCTATACCGTTGCTTTAAGGTATGATGATACCGCGTACACGATGAGTATCCAAACGGCGAACAGGCGCCTGCGTGCCAGAACTCTTGCCGAATATGCCTATATCAACAATCAGCTTCGAAAGTTTGACCCGGCGGTGAAATATGCGCAAGAATGTATAAAACTGGCCGACAGTATCGGCTTTGTTGGCGCAAGGGCATCGGCTTACAAGGAACTGATCCGTACTTTTGAATTAAAAAACGACCTTAAGCAAGCGCTCTTTTATCAAAAAAGATATAATGTTTTACAGGATAGTTTGGACGACGCGGAGAAGTTAAAAACAACGCAGCTTATAAAAAACTATTTCGAATTTAATTCGAGAATGAACAAGGCGACCTTGATCGAGCTCAACCAGCGCGAAAACAAAGCCAAGATTAAGTCGCAGCAGGAGCTGATCCTGATACTGATTTCGTCGCTTTTTATAATGACGGTTATCCTGTTTGCCACTTATTATTTCTATAAGCAAAAAAAATTGCTCAGCAATAAATTCCAGCAGCAGCATAAAGCACTTCTTGATCAGAAACACCTCATTGAGCTCCAAACCGCGAATCTCGAAATGGCCAATAGCCTCAAAGATAAATTGCTGACGGTAATTGCGCACGACCTGCGTACGCCGATTGCTAATTTAAGCAACATGGTCGAAATGTTTGAAGGAGGCGATCTGTCGGCTTCTGACATCACCGGATTGATGAAAAATATTAACCCGATTGTTAAAGGCGCCGAATTTACGCTGTACAACTTACTCGAGTGGGCCGGCAACCAGGTAAAGGGAAAAGGGATTCATACCTCAAATGTCGACGTGTTTTTACTTGGCGTTGAAATGGAGCAAACATTTAAGCACGCCCTGCAGCAAAAAAATATCGAATTTATTAATAGCGCATATCCAGGCCAGTCAGTCACCGCCGACGAAAATCATCTCAAGGTTATATTGCGTAACCTGGTAAGCAATGCCATTAAATTTACCGCCGAAAACGGCACAATTACCCTGTCAACCGCTGTGGAAAACAAAGGCTTAATAATCAGTGTGGGCGACAACGGGCGAGGCATGACAGCGGATGAGCTTAATAAGCTGTTTCATATTCATACACACTTCTCAAGCGAAGGCACCGATGGCGAACCGGGCACCGGCATCGGTCTGCTCTTGTGTAAAGAATTGGTCGAATTGAATGGCGGTAAATTAAAGGTGGAATCGGCTCCGGGCAAAGGAAGCACGTTTTATTTCAATCTCCCGTTGATTAAAGCTTATGCATAATGTTTAGGGGCGACTCGTTGCTTGTACCAGGACCCGAAATAAATAAACCGATTTGTAAAACATTTTCACACTCAATGGGTTATGTTGTAAAGAAACTGATCATATATGAAAAAATTAATTGCATTATGCATCGTTTGTACAATTGCCGTAACGGCATTTGCACAAACAGTTACAAAGAAAAAAGATAAGGAAAAAGTTGAACACACGTCAACTGTCCCACAAAAAGCCCATAACCTGTTTAGTAAGCACAAGCATTACAGCGGCTACAAGGTTAAGCACAAAAAGAAAGTGGAAAAAGAAGATTAACAGTATTTGTAAAAAGAAAAAGCTCCGTGAAACCGGGGCTTTTTCTTTTTAGATTCCTTGTTATTAGCTGAATAATATCGGGCTATACGCATCTGATAAAAATTACTGTTTTATTTATAAATGATTTATTTACCTTAGTAAACCAATTATTTGCTATAAACTCAACCAGTCTAATGAATCGAAAAATTGTCTGCCTGTTTTTTTTGATCACGGCGATAACTGCTGTTAGCAAAAAGGCAGCTGCGCAACAAAACCCTACCGGAATTTTTGACGGCCAGGATGATATAGGCATCGTAAAGCATCCTGGTACGGGGAGTTACGATAGCAAATCGCAGCGGTACGCATTGTCAGGGTCCGGGACAAATATTTGGGCCACGCACGATGAGTTCCATTTTATCTGGAAAAGGATGAAGGGCGACTTTATTTTGCGCACTAACGCCGCTTTTATCGGCAAAGGCGTAGAGGAGCACCGCAAAATAGGCTGGATGGTTCGTTCGTCCCTCGATTCAAATTCGAAGCACGTAAGCGCGGTTGTGCATGGGGCGGGGTTAACGTCGTTACAATTCCGCAAAATAAAGGGTGGGGTAACCGACGAAAAGAAATTTGAGCTTACTGCGGCGGATGTTATCCAGCTGGAAAGAAAAGGTAATACGTACACCATGTCTGTCGCCCGCAAGGGCGACCTGTTTGTTTCGCAGGAGATCAGTGATGTCGACCTGGGTGACGATGTATATGTGGGTTTATTTATATGCGCGCATAACCCCAATGTTACCGAAAAGGCGGTTTTTAATAACGTACGCATTGTGGTTCCGGCACCGCCGGGCCTGGTTCCATACAGGCAATACCTCGGCAGCGATATTGAGATCCTGGATCTTGAGACTCAGAACAGTCATATTATCTATCAATCGCCAAAATCTTTGCAGGCGCCAAACTGGATGAAGGATGGCAAGCATTTGCTTTATAACAGCGAGGGCTTATTATATACGTTCGATTTGCGGACAAATACGCCCACCGTTTTAAATACCGGTTCGGCCAAAAACAACAATAACGATCATGTTATTTCTTTCGACGGTAAATGGCTGGCCATCAGCAGCAGCGATAAAACCGGCAACTCCATCGGTTGGGTGCTTCCCATCACCGGCGGCGAGCCGCGTAGAATGAACGAGATTGGCCCATCGTATATGCATGGCTGGTCGCCTGACGGCAAATACCTGGTATTTTGCGGGTCACGAAACAAAGAATATGATGTATACAGGATTCCTGTTAAGGGTGGGCCCGAAGTAAGGCTTACCTCTGCTCCGGGACTTGATGACGGCCCCGAATATTCGCCCGACGGGAAATATATCTATTTTAACTCCGTTCGCAGCGGCCTGATGCAGGTTTGGCGCATGAAAGCTGATGGGAGCGAACAAACGCAATTAACCAACGACGACTATAACAACTGGTTTCCGCATGTTTCGCCGGATGGCAAGTGGATCGAATACATCACATTTCTGAAAAGCGAAGTGGCACCCGGCGACCATCCTTTTTATAAGCATGTGTACCTGCGGGTAATGCCTGTTGGCGGCGGCCCGTCAAAAGTCATAGCCTATTTATATGGCGGGCAGGGCACCATCAATACCCCTTCATGGTCGCCCGATAGCAAGCACCTGGCATTTGTAAGCAACACCAATTTGTTATTTCCTATATTTCCAACTGCACAATAATTATAAACCGATACATACAATGGAAACATCCCGCAGAACATTCATCAAAAATGCCTCAATGGCAGTAGCAGGTACAGCCTTGCTTTCAGACAAGCTTTTCGCAGCGCCAAAAAAAATCGAACGGGTAGGCGTACAGCTCTATTCGGTTCGCGATGCTATGAGCAAGGACCCGGCAGGATCGTTAAAGAAACTGGCCGATATGGGTTATATCCACGTTGAGCATGCCAATTACGTTAACCGTAAATTTTATGGATATACCGCCAAAGAATTTAAAAAGGTTTTGGCTGATCTTAACCTCCTGATGCCAAGCGGACACACCGTAATGACTGCACATGATTGGGACACTGCAAAAAACGACTTTACCGATAAATGGAAATATACCATCGAAGATGCGGCAACGGTTGGCCAGCGGTATGTAATAAGCCCCTGGCTTGACGAGAGCCTGCGCCATGATATGGATGGCCTGAAACGTTTTATGGAGCAGTTTAATAAATGCGGCGAGCTATGTAAGGCGCATGGGATGACATTTGGGTACCACAACCATAATTTTGAGTTCAGCACCATGGTTGGCGACAACAACCTGTACGATTTTATCCTGAAGAACACCGACCCGAAACTGGTGGCCCAGCAAATGGACATCGGCAATATGCTCGGCGCCGGCGGCATAGCCCTCGACCTGTTGAAAAAATACCCGGGTCGTTTTGAATTGATGCATGTGAAGGACGAAATAAAAAGCACCACCGGCGGCGGTATGGACGGGTACGATAGCACCATCCTCGGTCAGGGCGTAATGCCTGTTAAAGAGATAGTTAAAGAAGCGCGAAAAATAGGCGGGACCTCGCAATTTATTATCGAGCAGGAGTCTTACCAGGGTAAAGACCCGTTCGATTGTGTAAAAATTGATTTACAAACCATGAAAAAATGGGGGTTCTGATCCAATAATCATAACTTACCGCACCTAAATTCGTTTAATTAACACTACCTGGTTTACAAATCGGCGCTCAACGTGCATATTTAAAACTGTTAATTGTACAGATGCAGCTGAGTTAGAATTTAAAATGAACAGACGTACTGTAATAAAAAATCTTGCATTGATAATTGGCGGCACCGCTTTATTGCCGTCATGCCTGCACGATGACGGCACAGCCTACCTGCAGTTAAAGCATATAAATATCGATGCCCGTCAGCAAAAGTTGATTGCCGACATTGCCGAAACCATTATACCAAAAACCAGCACCCCCGGGGCAATGGATCTTAACCTGCATTTATTTGTTCTGAAAATGCTCGACGATTGCTATACCAAAAAAGATCAGCAGGCATTTTTGACGGGTCTCGCACAGTTTAACGATAGGGTAACCAAACAATATAATAAACCCTTTGGCGAGCTGAGCCCGAAAGAACGCAACGATATGTTAACTGCGCTGGAGAAAAGCATCAAACCGGCTAAGGATCCGCAAAAAGCGATTAGACCCGTTCGCGACGCTGAAAAAAGCATTGAGCCGCCAAAGAAGAACCCGGAACTTCCGCCGTTAAACCTTTTTTACAGCGCCATAAAGCAGCAAACCATATTCGGTTACACCAATTCGCAGTACTTTATGACCAAGCAGATCGTGTACGAGTTGGTGCCCGGCCGGTACAATGCGCATTTTCCTGTTAAAAATCTGAAGGCAGTATAATTATGGCTAATTTAAATATCGACAGCGTTAAGCAGCGCACTTTTGATGCCATCGTGATAGGCTCGGGCATGAGCGGGGGATGGGCTGCAAAGGAACTGACAGGAAACGGCCTGAAAACCCTGATGCTGGAGCGTGGCCGCGATGTAAAGCATATAAAAGATTACCCCACTACAAACATGTATCCCTGGGAGTTTGAGCATAGGGGAGTGATACCCACAGCCGTTCAGGAAGCAAATCCCGTAGTTAACCGCTGTTATGCTTTTCGCGAAGATGCCGAACATTTTTTTGTGAAGGATAACGAACATCCCTATGTGCAGGAAAAACCGTTTGATTGGATACGCGGCTACCAGGTGGGCGGTAAATCGTTAATGTGGGCCAGGCAAACCCAGCGCTGGAGCGATTTTGACTTTGAGGGCCCTGCCAGGGATGGTTTTGGTGTCGACTGGCCGATACGGTATAAAGATATTGCACCCTGGTATAGCTATGTCGAAAAATTTGCGGGCATAGCTGGCAATAAAGATGGTATTCCCGAATTGCCCGACGGCGAATTTTTACCCGGGTACCCGTTAAACGACGTGGAAGAATATTTCAGCAGGCACGTAAAAGCAAATTACAAAAACCGCCATGTTATAAGCGCCCGCTGTGCGCATTTATCCAAGCCGAATCAAATACACCTCGACCAGGGCCGTACCCAGTGCGAGAACCGGATTTTATGCCAGCGCGGATGTCCGTTTGGCGGCTATTTTAGCGCCAATGCGTCAACTGTTCCATGGGCGTTAAAATCGGGTAACCTGACGTTAAGACCATTCTCGGTTGTCGAATCCATAATATATGATGATAAGCTCGGAAAAGCCACGGGCGTCCGTGTTGTCGACTCAAAAACAAAGGAAACGACCGATTATTTTGCGCGTATTATTTTTGTAAACGCGGCGGCCTTAAATACCAACCTCATCCTTTTAAATTCTAAATCGCACCGGTTCCCCAATGGATTGGGTAACGACAGCGGTGTGCTGGGCAAATATGTAGCTTTCCATAATTACTCTGCACATATCGGCGCCGAATACGATGGCTTTAAAGACTGGACGACCGATGGCCGGAACCCGGCCGGTGGTGGCTATATCCCGCGCTTCCGCAACGTTTATAAACAGGAAACCGATTTCCTCCGGGGCTATGCCTCAGGGTTTAGTGCTTACAGATCGCGGCAGCATAAGTATGATGGCATTGGTGCCCGCCTTAAAGAAAATTTGGTAAAGGGCGATCTTGGCCCGTGGCATGTAGGCTCGCACATGATGGGCGAAACGATTCCTAAGGAAACTAACTATGTAAAACTGGATGCAACAAAAAAGGACGAGTGGGGTGTTCCGTTGTTGAGCATAAACGTCGATTACGATGATAACGATGAAAAGATGAAAAAGGATTATATTGAACAACTTACCGAAATGTTTACCTCGGCAGGCTTCACCAATATTAAGCCGTCAACAAATCACCAGGCGCCGGGATTGGATATTCACGAAATGGGAGGCGCCCGAATGGGTAATGATCCGCGGACCTCTATCCTGAACAAATGGAACCAGGTACACACCTGTAAAAACGTTTTCGTAACCGATGGCGCCGGCATGACATCAACGTCATGCCAAAACCCGTCGCTGACGTATATGGCTTTAACCGCCCGGGCGGCCGATCACGCGATAAGCGAAATGAAGAAAGGTAATATATAGGATTTTTAGATGAGGCTGCAGGTAATTTCGAACGCATATTTAACACCGAATTATTTATACAAAATACCGCAAAAACTGCCTGTATTACATCTAAACCTGTTATTGTGTTAAAAAAACACAATGATAATTTGTTCAGTAATTATTTGTTCATACATTAGTCGGAGTAACCGATTATATATATTTTTTAACCTCTTATTAATTAAATATGTCTGTAAATACATATGACGCTATCGTCATTGGATCAGGGATTTCGGGTGGATGGGCTGCGAAAGAATTATGTGAAAAAGGCTTAAAAACCATCATGCTTGAACGCGGCCGGAACATTGAGCACGTAAAAGATTATGTGAACGCTAATAAAGCGCCCTGGGAATTTCCGCACCGGGGTGGGCGTACCCAAAAAATGATTCACGACTATCCTGTTTTAAAACGCGATTACCCTTTAAATGAAACCAACCTTGATTACTGGGCAAGCGATAAAGACAGTCCTTATGTCGAAATTAAACGTTTCGACTGGTTCAGGGGTTATCACGTGGGCGGCCGGTCATTAATGTGGGGTAGGCAGTCATATCGTTGGGCCGATTTTAATTTCGAAGAGAATGCAAAAGATGGCATCGCTGTCGACTGGCCTATACGTTATAAGGACATTGAGCCATGGTATGGCTACGCCGAAAAGTTTGCAGGCATCTCCGGTAATAAAGACGGCCTTTCGGTACTTCCTGATGGCGATTTTATGCCGCCAATGGAAATGAACTGTGTTGAAAAGGATGTGGCCGGCCGGTTTAAGGAACACTATAAAGAAGCGCGGTCGTTTATCATTGGCCGTACCGCCAATATTACACAACCGCTTCAGGCACGCACCAACTGTCAATACCGAAACAAATGTTGGTTGGGTTGTCCGTTCGGGGCATATTTTAGCACACAATCATCAACGCTGCCGGCGGCGGTGGCTACAGGTAATTTAACCTTGCGTCCCTGGTCTATCGTAACCAAAATATTGTACGATAAAGACACCAAAAAGGCCAAAGGTGTTGAAGTATTGGATGCCGAAACCAACAAAACCTACGAGTTTTTTGCGAAAATAATCTTTGTAAACGCGTCGACGTTTAACAGTACCTGGATACTGATGAACTCGGCCACAGATATATGGCCCGACGGATTAGGCAGCAGCAGTGGCGAGCTGGGTCATAACGTAATGGACCATCACCTGGGTGTAGGCGCTTCAGGCACAGTTGAAGGGTTTGAAGATAAATATTACTTCGGCCGGCGGGCCAACGGTATTTATATTCCGCGTTACCGCAATCTTAATGGCGAAAAGCGCGATTATATACGCGGCTTTGGTTACCAGGGCGGCGGTGGCCGCGAAGGCTGGGGCCGCGAAATTGCCGAATTAAACATTGGCGGGGCGTTTAAGGATGCCCTGACAGAACCGGGCACCTGGACCATGGGTATCGGCGGTTTCGGCGAAACATTGCCATACCACGAGAATAAGATCACGCTCGATAAAACCAAAAAAGACAAGTGGGGATTACCCGTACTGGCGTTCGATGCGGAGATCAAGGATAACGAGAAGAAGATGCGTAAGGATATGGAGAACGATGCAAAAGAAATGCTCGAAGCCGTCGGTGTAAAAAATGTAAAGACACATAGCGGCAATCCGTTCCTTGGCCGGGGTATCCACGAGATGGGAACTGCACGTATGGGCAGGGATCCAAAAACATCCGTTTTGAACGGCTGGAACCAGGTTTGGGACGCAAAAAATGTTTTCGTAACCGATGGCGCCTGTATGACATCTACGGCTTGCCAAAACCCATCTCTTACCTATATGGCGTTAACGGCCCGCGCAGCTAACCACGCCGTAGAAGAATTAAAGAAGGGAAATGTTTAATTTATTGCAGATATCATATTCACAATATAATGATAGAAAAAAAAGACGTTAACAAATCAAATAACTCCCGCCGGGAATTTATAAAAACCAGTGCCGTTGCAGCAGCCGGTATAATGATCGTTCCGCGGTTTGTGCTGGGCGGCAAGGGATACATCGCGCCAAGCGACAAGTTAATTGTAGCCAGTGTCGGTTGCGGCGGAAAGGGACAAAGCGATATCGCTTATTTTAATCGTACGGGAAAAGCTAACATAGCTTTTTTGTGTGATGTTGATGAGAAGCAAGCCGCTACCACATTTAAAAACTTCCCTAATGCCAAACGGTACAAGGATTGGCGCGAGATGTTTGATAAAGAATCGAAGAACTTTGATGCTGTTTCAGTTTCAACTCCCGACCATACCCACGCCGTGGTAGCCTATAACGCTATGGAGCGCGGCAAGCACGTATATGTGCAAAAGCCGCTGACCCACGATCTTTGGGAAGCGCGCACGCTTACCGCGGCCGCTAAAAAATTCAAAGTGGTTACCCAAATGGGTAACCAGGGTGCTTCCAATGACGGGACACGTTTAATGTCGGAATGGTATGATGCTGGTTTGATAGGCCATGTACATACCATCTACTGCTGGACAAATCGCCCTGTATGGCCCCAGGGCGTGGCATGGCCGAAAGATAAAAAAGAAGTGCCGCCTACGTTAGACTGGAATTTGTGGCTGGGTAATGCCCCTTATAAGGATTTTGTTGATAACGTAGTGCCATTTAACTGGCGCGGCTGGTGGGATTATGGCACCGGTGCTTTAGGCGATATGGGCTGCCACCTGGTTGAAGCGCCGTTTAGGGTACTGGATCTGCAATATGTAAAAGATGTTCAGGCCAGCGTAGGCTCGGTTTATGTAGGCGAATTTAGAAAGGGTGTTTTCCCCGAAAGCTGTCCTCCTTCAAGCCACATCACCATGACTTTCCCGAAAACGCATAAAACCAAAGGCGACGTTACGCTCCACTGGATGGATGGCGGTATACAGCCCGAAAGACCGGAGGAATTAGGCCCGAATGAAAAATACGGCGGCGAAGAAGGCAATGGCTGTTTATTTATTGGCACTAAAGGCAAAATGTATTCCAGCACCTATTCTGACGCAGCCCATCTCTTGCCGTCATCACGTATGGAGGAAGATAAAGTAAAGAATGTTAAACAACGCTGGGCGCGCGTACCGGGCGGCGCCGAAGGGCATTACGGCCAATGGATAGAAGGTTGTATAGCAGGTTACGGAAAAACAGAATTGAGTTCCTCGTTTGAAAGAGCCGGTCCGTTGACTGAAGCATTGCTGATGGCAAATTTAGCTGTAAGAGGACATGACCTCGCAGTGAAAGGCACTAACGGACGCAATACTTATCCCGGCCAGGTTAAGCTGCTTTGGGATAACGACAACATGAAGGTAACCAACTTTGACGAGGTGAACCAATATGTTAAGCGCAACTACCGCGAAGGATTTGCATTGACCGTTTAATAAGTGTGCAAATATTCAATTTTAAGTATATTTAATTCATCAACCATTAACACTCACTAATTCAATAATCTGCTAATTCACTAATTAAAATAAAATGAATAGAAGAGATGCCATAAGTAGAGTTGCCCTGATAATGGGCGGTGCTGTAATAGGCGCCGACTTTTTTATCTCGGGGTGTAAATCCACTTCCAAAAAAGTAAACGACCTGTTTACCGAAGATCATGTTGCTTTTATGAACGAGGTAGCGGATACCATACTGCCTACCACCAGCTCGCCCGGCGCGAAGGCAGCGAATGTAGGGCAATTTATGGCCGTCATGGTACAGGATTGCTATACGCCTAAGGACCAGAAAACATTTGTCGACGGTCTCGGAAAGCTAAACGATGCCAGCAACAAAAAATTCAATGCCAAGTTCATCGATCTGAACCCGCAGCAGCGCACCGACCTGCTGGTAGCACTCGATAAGGAACAAAAAGATTATACCGCCAACCGCAACAAGCAAATGGAGGCTGACCGCTTGAACCATAAAAATGATCCGAAATACAAAGCACCCGAAACGCCTAATCATTATTTCAGGATGATAAAGGAATTAACACTGCTGGGTTATTTTACTTCGGAGATCGGCGCCACCAAGGCCCTGCGTTATGTCGCGGTGCCGGGTCGTTATGATGGCTGCGTTCCCTACAAAAAAGGCGACAAAGCCTGGGCAACCTGAAGAAATTAGTGAATTGTTGAATGAGTGATTTAGCGAATTAAACGCACTGAATCACTTATTCACTAAATGATAATTAAATATTCACCACTCATAATTCACTAACTAATATGGGTCACAGAAAACTCCGTATGGGGATGATCGGCGGAGGAAAAGACGCATTTATAGGCGCCATTCATCGCATCGCCGCCAATATGGATGGCCAGGTTGAGCTGGTTTGCGGCGCACTGAGCATTCATAAAGAACTTGCGATCGAGAGCGGCCACATGCTTTTTTTACCCGAAGATCGCACGTACACCAACTACGAAGATATGTTTAAGGCGGAAAGCCAGATGCCCGCCGATAAACGCATGGATTTTGTAACCATCGTTACACCTAATTTCGCGCATTTTGCCCCCGCTATGATGGCGCTTGAAAACGGCTTTAACGTGGTGATCGAAAAACCGATAACATTTACGCTTGACGAAGCTAAACAGTTAAAGAAAAAGCTTGACGAAACCGGTTTGATGTTGCTGCTAACACATACCTATTCGGGCTACCCGATGGTTAAAGAGGCGCGGGAGCTGGTTAAAAAAGGCGCCTTTGGCAAGATCAGGAAAATATATGTAGAATATAGTCAGGGCTGGCTGAGTAAGCTATCTGAGAGGGAAGGCAACGCGCAGGCTGCCTGGCGTACCGATCCGTCCAAGTCGGGCAAGAGCGGTTGCATGGGCGATATCGGCACACATGCGGCACATTTAGCCGAATATATATCAGGCTTAAAAATAACGCAGATGTGCGCATCCTTAAATGTCGTGGTCGAGGGCAGGATGCTCGACGATGATGGAGCCGTATTGCTGCGCTTTGGCGACAAGGCCACTGGCGTTTTAACCGCATCTCAAATCGCCGCCGGTGAAGAAAATGCTTTAAAAATTCGCGTTTACGGCGAAAACGGCGGATTGGAATGGGCGCAGCAGGAGCCGAATACGCTTACCTTGAAATGGCTGGATAAGCCGGCGCAAACACTACGGGCGGGCAACAACTACGGCGACAGGGAATCAACGTTTGCCACGCATAATTGCCGTACACCAGGTGGGCACCCGGAAGGTTATTTAGAGGCGTTTGGCAACCTTTACCGCAATTTTGCACTGTCGTTAAGTGCTAAAATAAATAACGAGCAGGCAAAGCCTGAATGGCTGGATTTTCCAGGCATCGAGGACGGTATCAGGGGCATGGCATTTATTGAAAATGTGGTAAATTCAAATTGTAGCAATCAAAAGTGGACAGACTACGTAGTTTGATGTGCAAACGTGTCCCGCACGTGCGGCATGCAAATGAATTGATTTGAAGCACTAATTTGGCTGAAGATATCTAATGATCAATGACATAATGACTAATGACCAATGACTACTATCAAAGGACCAGCCATATTCATCGCGCAGTTTATAGGCGACGAAGAGCCATTCAATAGCCTTCCGGGAATTTGCCAGTGGGCCAAAAACCTGGGTTACCAAGGCATACAGCTGCCTACGCTCGACCCTCGGTTTATCGACCTCCAAAAAGCCGCAGAAAGTAAAACTTATGCCGAGGAATTAAGAGATGAAATAAAATTTTACGGGTTGGAGATAACCGAGCTTTCCACCCATTTACAGGGTCAGCTGGTAGCCGTAAACCCGGCATACGATCATCTTTTCGATGCTTTTGCGCCCGAGGCATACCGCAATAACCCCAAGTCGCGGCAGGCATGGGCCGTGCAGCAGCTTAAATATGCCGCCAAAGCTTCACAAAATTTGGGCTTAAAGGCGTCCGTTACGTTTAGCGGGGCGTTGCTTTGGCCGATGGTTTACCCGTGGCCACAGCGTCCGACAGGCATCGTAGGTACAGCTTTCGACGAGCTGGCTAAACGCTGGAAACCCATCTTGGATGTATACGAAGATTGTGGTGTCGACCTTTGTTACGAGATTCATCCGGGCGAGGATCTGCACGATGGCATTACTTATGAAATGTTTTTAGATAAGGTAAATAACCATCAGCGCGCCTGTTTGCTGTATGATCCGTCCCATTTTGTATTGCAGTGTTTGAATTACCTGGAGTACATCGATAATTACCACGAGCGTATAAAAATGTTCCATGTGAAGGATGCCGAATTTAACCCCACAGGCAAGCAGGGCGTGTATGGCGGTTATCAGAACTGGGTCGACCGCGCTGGCCGGTTCCGCTCATTGGGCGATGGGCAGGTTGATTTTAAAAGTATTTTTAGTAAACTTACGCAATATAATTTTCCGGGATGGGCGGTGCTTGAATGGGAGTGTGCCCTTAAGCACCCCGAGGATGGCGCCCGCGAAGGAGCCGAGTTTATAAAGAACCATATTATTCGGGTTACCGAAAGGGCTTTCGACGATTTTGCAGCCTCCGGCTCCGATGATGCGTTTAACAGGAAGACCCTGGGGATCGATTAAAATTGAGCTAATTATAACCAATTAATAACTGATTAAAACCTAAAATTATCAAAAATGGCATCCATTAACCGCACCCAACTCTTTAGGGCTAGTTGCTTATCCCTTCTAGTTACCTCTTTATCATTTGGTATTCGCGCCGGCATACTTAACCAGCTTGGTACTGAGTTTCATTTAGATGCAAGCCAACTGGCCTTGATAACATCGACCGCGTTCTGGGGTTTTCCAATCGCGGTTGTAATCGGTGGAATGATAGTAGATGTGATCGGCATGAAAAGGTTGCTTGTTATCGCATTTATTCTGCATCTATTGGGCATAGTGCTGACAATATTTGCCGGAGGATTTTGGACACTTTATATTTCGACTTTATTTATCGGTCTGGCTAACGGTACTGTGGAAGCTTCTTGTAATCCGTTGGTAACCACATTATACCCCGAAAGCAAAGCGACTAAATTAAATCACTTCCACTTGTGGTTCCCGGGTGGTATTTTCATCGGTACACTTATTGTTTTACTATTCACCAAACTTAACTTAAGCTGGCAGATACAGGTTGGTGTAATGCTGATACCTACCTTAATTTATGGTTACCTGTTTTCAAAGTTAGATTTTCCCGTTACAGAGCGTGTTTCTTCGGGGGTTTCTACCGCTGGCATGTATAAAGCGATTGCCTCACCACTATTTATATTTATGTTTATCTGTATGTGCGGTACAGCAATAACCGAACTATATACTGAGCAATGGGTACCGGTGCTGTTAAAAAATATTGGAAACCCAATATTGATAGTTACGGCAACGTCAGGTATCATGGTAATCGGAAGAGGCCTTGCCAAACCTGTATTACAGCAATTTGCACCACAAACGTTGTTGCTGATGTCAACCACAATTGCCGCCATCGGACTGTATTTATTGTATTCTTCAACAGGGAATGCCTTTGTTGACGCTATTGTATTCGGAATTGGGGTATGCTTTTTTTGGCCGACAATGCTTGGCTTTGTCAATATGAATCTTCCAAAAACAGGCGCATTGGGTCTTAATTTGATGGGTGGCGCAGGTATGTTCGCGGTATCTATTTATACCATTTATATGGGTAAATATTATGACAGTATAGTTGCACAGGCCAATGGGGACACGAATTTTGCCGGGCACAAAGTTTTACATATAACGCTTTACATACCTATCGTATTAATATTGGCCTTTATTGGCTTGGTTATCTATATGCGCGCAAAAGGAAAAACACAGCCTTTAAAAACGGCGGCGGTATAAGTTGAATGAGATTTGCCGGTGCTTAAAATGGTTTACCGGTTGCTTATATGCAACGTCCCGTAGGGACGCCTGGTTGGTAGAAGAAATAAACATTATTTTCCGTTCCGTAGGAACGGCTGGTGCCTGGATTGGCTATGCATCGAACAATAGATCATTTTAATTGTAATTTTAAAAAATCAAATAACTCACCCATGAAAAAAGTTTTCATAGTCCTTTCCATAAGCGCAGTTATAACCGCTTGCGGCGGCGGCTCCAAAACCGGCAATGCCGATAGCACCACCGCGGCCAATCAAACTGCCAAGCAACAAGAAACAAGTGTCGACACCAACACCACCAAAACCGGCGCCGAGCCTGCGGCGGGCAGCATGTCGCCGGGTGCTAAATTGATCGCAGGTTCAGATTGTTTAACCTGCCACAAGATCGACACGAAAGTGATCGGCCCGGCTTACAAGGATGTAGCGGCTAAATATCCGGCAACCCAGGCAAATATCGATACCCTGGTAAATAAGGTGATCAAAGGCGGCAAAGGCAACTGGGGCGATGTACCTATGGCGCCGCATCCGCAGTTAAAAAAGGAGGACGTTACCGAAATGGTGAAGTATATTTTATCACTGAAAAAATAAAATTCGTTTAACTACAAACCATGACCACTGCGATAAGGGTAAAACTATCGGCAATGATGTTCCTGGAATTTTTTATCTGGGGCGCATGGTTTGTAACAATGGGTACGTATTTAACCACCACCCTGCACGCAACGGGGGTGCAAAACGCAGGCGCGTACGCTGCGCAGGCATTTGGCGCAATTTTGGCGCCGTTTGTTATCGGCCTCATCGCCGACCGGTATTTTTCGGCACAGAAAATACTCGGCATCCTGCACCTGGTGGGCGCGGCATCATTGTATTATGCTACCGTGGCCGAAAATTTCGACAAGTTTTACCCCAACATTCTTTTCTACATGATCATTTATATGCCAACGCTGGCATTGGTCAATTCGGTCGCCTTCAAGCAGTTAAAAGATCCCAATAAGCAATTCCCGTATATACGTGTGTTCGGAACGTTTGGCTGGCTGGCCGCCGGAACTATCATCGGGTGGCTCAATTGGGAGCACACGGGCTCGCTGGTATTAACTTTCCGTATGGCGGCCATCGCCTCATTGATCTTAGGATTATTCAGCTTTACGCTGCCCAATACCCCTCCGCCAAAAAAAGGGCAAAAAGTTTCATTTGGCGAAATTATAGGGCTGGACGCTATTGGCCTGCTGAAAAAAAGGGCCTACCTTGTGTTTTTTCTGGCATCGGTTGCCATCTGTATACCGCTGGCTTTCTACTATAACTTTACCAACCCGTTCCTAAATGAAATTGGAATGAGACGGGCCGCAGGCGTACAAACGCTCGGCCAATATTCCGAACTGATCTTCATGGCGCTCATGCCTTTTTTCTTTGTCCGCCTTGGCGTTAAAAAAATGCTGGCGTTCGGTATGCTTGCCTGGGGTTTACGTTATATTTTCTTTGCGTACGGCGATGTTAACAGTAATTACTGGATGCTGATCGCAGGAATAGTTATCCATGGTATTTGCTACGACTTTTTCTTTGTGACCGGGCAGATATATACCGAAAACCGCGCCGGCGAGCGTTTTAAAAGCTCGGCCCAGGGGTTTATAACCCTTGCCACCTATGGTTTTGGCATGTTAATGGGATATTATCTTTCAGGCCCGGTTGTAGACAGTTGGAGAACATCACCAACCACGCACAACTGGCAAAATATATGGCTGGTACCGGGGGGAATTGCCCTGGTAGTTTTAATATTATTTATGATATTCTTTCACGACCGGGACCATATCGAAACAAAGCCCGGATTGGATATTGAAGAGCCTTCGGGTCACGTAGAAATATAAACGCATTATGGCAGAAAAACAAAACCGGAGGTCGGCAATAAGAAATATCGTTGCCGGGACAGCCGCCATCACCACGGGGGGGATGCTGGCCTCTTTTAAAAAACAAGAAAAGACCGAAATGCTTTCCGGCAAGCTCAAAGGCAATATCAATCACTCTGTTTCGCCGTGGTGTTACCACGAGCTGACACTCGACCAGCTTTGTGATGTTTCAAAAGAAATAGGCATTACCGGCGTGGATCTTTGCGGACCTAAGGATTGGCCCACCCTGCAAAAGCACGGTATGCATTCGCCGATGTGCAATGGCGCCGAAATTAACCTGGTTGACGGGTTTAACGACAAAAAATTCCACGCCACGCTGCAAAAAAATTATACCGAAATGATTCCGCTGGTAGCCAAAAACGGCTATACCAATCTTATCTGCTTCAGCGGCAGCCGCAGGGGCAAGGACAACGAAACCGGGTGGAACAACTGCGTGGAAGGCCTTAAGCCGTTGGTTGCCTTAGCCGAAAAGCATAAAGTGGTGCTGGCTATGGAGCTGCTCAATAGCAAAATAGATCACAAAGATTACCAGTGCGACCACGTGGAGTGGGGCGTTGAGCTGGCTAAAAGAATAAATTCCGACAACTTTAAGCTGCTTTTTGATATTTATCACATGCAAATAATGGAAGGCGACATCATTAGGAACATCACCGATTATCACCAGTATATCTGCCATTTTCACACGGGGGGTATACCGGGCCGGCATGAGATCGACGATACGCAGGAACTCTTTTATCCTGCTGTAATGCGCGCCATAGTGGCAACCGGCTTTAAAGGCTACGTAGGGCAGGAATTTGTACCGAAACAACCGGATAAGATCGCATCATTAAGGAACGCGATAAAGATTTGCGATGTATAGACGGAACAACGCCGGTATGCAAAAGCAACGACCTATAAACTATTGAAACTACTCGTCGCTTTCAATGACATAATGATTAATGACAAAATGACTAATATAAAACCGATAAATATGAAACACACAATTTTTTTAACAGCGTTATTTGCCGGCAGTTTTTTTATGGCGAATGCGCAGCAGGCAAAACCGGAAGATACTGAGGTTTGGGAACCCATTCCTAAAGTAGTTACCCCGGGCAATACGTTCCGCGATGCGCCATCCGATGCTATCATACTGTTCGACGGAAAAAACTTAGATGAATGGGTACAGAACAATGATCAATCACCGGCGAAATGGGATGTTAAGGATGGTATCTTAACCGTTAACAAACATTATGGCAATATCGAAACCAAACGCAAATTCACCAATTATCAGTTGCACCTTGAATGGCGCGTACCTGCAAATATCGAAGGCACCGGACAGGGCCGCGGCAACAGCGGCGTGTTTTTAGCATCGTTAGGAAAAGGAGATGCCGGTTATGAGCTACAGGTTTTGGATTCATATAACAATAAAACTTATGTTAACGGCATGGCCGGCAGTTTGTACAAACAGGCCATCCCGCTGGCGAACCCCGGCAGAAAACCCGGAGAGTGGCAAACTTATGATGTGGTTTGGACCGCCCCAACCTTTAATGACGATGGTTCGGTAAAAACTAAAGCCAGGGCAACCGTTTTCTTTAACGGCGTGCTTGTTGAAAATAATTTTGAATTATGGGGCCCAACCTTATACATAGGCAAGCCTGTTTACAAAGCGCATGGTCCTGCGCCCATCAAGCTGCAGGCTCACGGCGATAAAAGCGAGCCGTTAAGCTTCCGTAATATCTGGGTGAGAGAGTTGTAAAGCACGTCCATGGTCGATATAGACGATGCTTAGATACGTTAAGACGTCCTTGATCGCTGAACAATAGGTATGATGTGGAAAACATGAGAAGATTTCTTTTTACCGCCATAATTATATGGGCGGCTCTGTCTGTGAACGGACAGGACGCAAAGGCGCCCGCTTACCCGTTAATTACGCACAACACGTATTTTAGCATATGGTCGTTCACCCACGATCTGAATGCTTCATCTACAAAACATTGGACGGGGAAGGATCAATCGCTGTTGGGTTTGATCAAGGTGGACGGCACTACTTACCGTTTTATGGGTAAGGAACCTAAAGAATACCGTACTATTCTGCCGGCGGCCGATGAAAAGCCCTATGAATGCAAATACACGGAAACGGAGCCTTCCGGCAAGTGGACCGAAGAGAATTATAACGACGACAGCTGGAAAACCGGGGCCGCGCCATTTTCAGACGATAAGGCGAAAGCTAAAACCATTTGGGCAGGTAAAGACATTTGGGTGCGGCGCACTTTTACGCTTAACGACTTAAATATCGACCAGCTGATGTTAAAAATATTTCACGACGATAATGTCGACGTGTATTTGAATGGTAAGGAGGTTTATGATTTTAAAGGATGGGTAAGCGATTTTAAATTAGTGCCGCTAAAGGATAAATTTAAAGACAGGTTAAAAAAAGGTCAAAACGTATTGGCGATCCACTGCGCCAATACCGCCGGCGGCGCCTGGCTCGACGCCGGACTGGTTGACGAAATAAAGGTTAAACCGTCATACTCGCTGGTAGCCAGGCAAAAAAGCGTTGATATAACGGCAACACAAACCATTTATAATTTTGAGTGCGTTGGCGTGGACCTGGAAGTGAAGTTTACGTCGCCGTTGTTAATGGACAACCTCGATATTTTCTCCAGGCCGGTGTCCTATATCTCGTATAAGGTAAAATCGAACGACGGCCGCAGTCATAACGTAAAAATACTGTTCAGCGCCTCAACAACGCTCGCGGTAAATAACCCGCTGCAAGTAGTTACCACGCGCAAATATGCAACACCGCTGTTATCTATTTTAAAAGCCGGAACCATTGAGCAGCCCGTGCTGCAAAAAAAAGGCGACGACCTCCGCATCGACTGGGGATATATGTACGTAGCAGCGCCTAAATTGCCCGGTACCGTGCAATACATCACCTCGCAGCAAGCGTGCGTCAATGCCTTCGTCGCCGGTAATACAAGCTCCCCGTTAAAGCAGGGAAAGCAGCTAACGTTAAATACCGTTTTAAATTTTGGGCGGGTTGGCGTGCCTGCGGCTGAAAGGTTTGTAGAGCTCGCTTATGACGACTTATATTCCGTACAATATTTTAAGCAAAATTTAATGCCCTGGTGGAAACTGAATGGCAAGGTTACCATCGAAAAGGAGTTGTACAATGCCGCCGTGGGGTATTTTACCGTAATGGAAAAATGCGACAGGTTTAATAAAAGCATGTACAATGCGGCGCTTAACGCAGGCGGTAAAAATTACGCCTATCTTTGCGTATTGGCCTATCGGCAAAGCATCGCTGCTCACCAGCTGCTCAAAAGCCCGCAGGGCGACATCTTGTTTTTATCGAAAGAAAACTTTAGCAACGGATCCATCAATACCGTCGATGTTACCTACCCATCCTCGCCTTTATACCTGCTGTATAACCCAAGGTTGCTCGAGGGTATGTTAAATGGCATATTCCATTTTTGTGAAAGCCCCGCGTGGAAAAATAAATTCGCCGCACACGACTTAGGTACATACCCACAGGCCAATGGCCAAACCTACCCGGCCAATATGCCGGTCGAAGAATCGGGAAATATGATCATACTTTCGGCGGCAATAGCCAGGCCCGAAGGCAACGCTAATTTTGCGCGCAGACATTGGAAAACCCTAAGTACCTGGGCAGATTTCCTCGACAAAGCGGGATTTGACCCGAGTTCGCAGCTGTGTACCGACGATTTTGCCGGCCACCTGGCACGCAACACAAATCTATCCATCAAAGCCATTGTAGCTTTAGGAGCTTACGCCGACCTGGCGGCCCGGCTTGGTCATAGGTCGGTTGCCTCAAGATACCGTGCGATAGCAAATACCATGGTAGGCAAATGGACCAAAATGGCTGACGCTGGCGATCATTATTCGCTGGTATTTGAGCGCCCCGACACATGGAGCCAAAAATATAACCTGGTTTGGGATAAAGTTTTAGGCCTGCATTTATTTCCGCACGAAGTTTATAAAAAAGAGATCAGCTTTTATTTGACAAAGCAAAACCCTTTCGGCCTCCCGTTGGACAGCCGTAAAACCTATACCAAATCCGACTGGATAGTATGGACAGCGTCGCTTGCCGATAATCAAAACGACTTTAAAGCGTTGATCGATCCTGTATATAAATACGCCACCGAAACCCCGTCCCATGTACCGCTTAGCGACTGGCACGAAACGACCGATGGAAAAATGGTCGGGTTCCAGGCACGAAGCGTTGTAGGAGGGTATTTTATGAAACTGCTTGCAACGCGCTGGTCTAAGTAAAGTTGCCTGTATTATTGTTAAATGTTTAGTGACAATTAATTATTTTTGATAATTAATTACGATTGTTGATAATAATTTTCTTTTTCTTAAAACTAATAGATTAGATATTCGTATACAAAGGATATTCTGCACATAGCCCTTAATCGCACCATTGCCAACCGTGAAGATTTATAAATATTTAATATTTAGCCTGCTTGCGTTTGGTGTGGCCAGGGTATTCCCCCAAAGTAAAAGTCTTAAGTTTGAACACCTTAGCACGGCCGAGGGACTGTCGCAGATCAATGTTAATTGCATCATCCAGGACAGCCGCGGTTTTATATGGATTGGGACGCGCGATGGCTTAAATAAATACGACGGCTATAAATTTACGGTTTACAATCATAATTTCCAGGATAATAACACACTAAGTAATAATCAGATATCCGACCTCCTTGAAGATAAGGACGGGAATATATGGGTAGCTACCCTGGAGGGGTTAAATAAATACGAAAGAAAGACGGGGCGCTTTATACGCTATCTCCACGACCGTCATAACGTCAATAGTGTTTCAGTCAATGCCATAAATAAACTTGCATTTGATGCTTATGGAAACCTGTGGATAGCAACGCAAAAAGGCGGGCTTGATTGCTTCGATCCCCGGAATAACACTTTTAAACACTACAGGCACGATCAACGGGACAAAAGCAGCATCAGCGATGATAACGTACGGACCGTATTTGAAGATTCCGGGCACAATTTATGGGTCGGAACGCAGTCGGGCGGCTTGAACCTGTTTAACCGTAAAACCAATAGCTTTTCAAAATTCCAGCATATCGACGGCGTGAGCAACAGTATATCAGGGAATAATATACTTTGTATTTTCCAGGATCAGGATCGTCGTATTTGGATAGGGACCCAGGATCGGGGCCTTAACCTGTTCGACCCGGCAAAAGGAACGTTTCGGCAATACCTGCACAACGAAAGATCGAATAACAGTCTGTCGGGCAATACCATATACTGCATGGCGACGGATGAAACCGGCAATTTATGGATCGGGACAGAGAACGGTGGCGTCTGCATTCTCGATCCCAAAACAAATACTTTTAACGTATTTCTGCATGATGATATCGATAAAAACAGCATAAATGGAAATTCTATATATTCCATTTGCAAGGACAAATTGAACAATATGTGGTTGGGCGCTTATAGCGGTGGCGTTAGTTTGTTTAAAAGAAGTACAAAAAGCTTTACGCATTACAGGCACAGTTCGTCGGCCAATAGTTTGAGTAATAATTTCGTTCTTGATATTTATGAAGACGGCGAAAAAAATGTATGGGTAGGCACCGACGGGGGTGGTGTGGATAAGTTTGAGGCCAAAACCGGTAAAGTTATACACTACAAAAAACCGGCAGCGGGCAAAAATGGTATTACCGGAAATTATGTGTTAACCGTTGACCAGGATGCTGATGGCAACTTCTGGATGGGTACATGGGCCGACGGCTTGAGTATATTTAATCCTAAAACCAATATTTTTACAAATTTCAGGCACGACGGCGCCGATCCGAAAAGTTTAAGCGGGAACAATATATATGCGCTTACCCATACGCATGATAAAAAAACATGGGTGGGTACTTATAACGATGGGTTGGATGTATATGATAAAAAAACCAATACTTTTAAAACGTTTCATTATAACGCCAATAATCCGCAAAGTGTAAGCAGCGACAGAATTTACTCCTTGTTGGAAGATAGAAGCGGCCGGCTATGGGTTGGCACCTATGATGGCGGCCTTAACCTGTTTGATTCCAAAACCAACACTTTTACCCGTTTTCAGCATGATGGCGGCCGCAACAGCTTAAGCAATAACACCATACCCGATATGGTTGAGGACCATGCCGGTAACCTATGGATATGTACACTGGCCGGCCTCGATAAGTTCGATCCACGAACAAAACATTTTACCGTTTTTTCAAAAAAAGACGGGTTGCCAAGCGATATTATATACGCTGCCCTTGAAGATGACCACGATAAATTATGGGTAAGCACCAATGCCGGGTTATCAGCTTATGATCCGGCAACAAATACCTTCCAGAATTTTACAGTAGAAGATGGCCTGCAGGATGAGGAGTTTAAATCTCATTCCGCTTTTAAGGGCCACGATGGCCGGCTATTCTTTGGCGGCGTAAACGGGTTTAACGTATTTACGCCGGGGCAAATTTTAAAACCCGCTGGTTTTTCGCCGCTTTTAATTACTTCATTCCAGGTTTTTAACAAGCCGCTGACGCCCGCAAAAAACAGCGACGATCCATCGCCTTTAAAGCAGGATATTTCGGACACCAAAATCATTACTTTGTCCTACACGCAGTCGGTTATATCGCTTGAGTTTGCCGCTTTGGATTTTTCTTCGGCAAACAAAAAGAAATACGCTTATATACTGGAGAATTTCGACAAAGACTGGAATTATGTAGGCAGCCGGAACACGGCGTCATATACAAACATCCCGCCCGGTCGCTATGTCTTTAAACTGAAATATCAAAACGGAGCCGGCGCATGGTCGCCGGTCGCATCAAAACTGCAAATTATCATTATCCCGCCGTTTTGGTTAACCTGGTGGTTCGAAACACTGGCAGGGCTGTTTATCATTTTAGCCGTATATGCGGTGTTTAAAATTCGTATCCAATCCGTAAACCGGCAAAAACTAATGCTCGAGGAGCAGGTTGAAGAGCGCACCGAAAGGCTGGCAAAAATGACGGAGGATGAACGCAGGTCGCGCGAGGCCGCCGAAGCGGCCCGCGAAGAGGCGGAAAAGGCAAATAAGGCCAAAAGCATCTTTCTTGCCACCATGAGCCACGAGATACGGACACCTATGAATGGGGTTATCGGCATGGCTGCATTGCTCTCGAATACCAAACTCACAGCGGAGCAGGAGGAATACGCCGAAACCATTAAAATTTGCGGCGACGCGTTGTTGACCGTTATTAACGATGTGCTCGATTTTTCGAAAATTGAATCGGGAAGCATGGAATTAGAGGAAAAGGATTTTGATTTAAGGGATTGCGTTGAAGCGGTGCTGGATATTTTCGCCGATAAGGCATCCCAGATCGATCTTGTTTACCAGATCGATCATAGTTTGCCGTCGCAGATCAAAGGCGACCCATTCCGCTTAAAACAGGTGCTCATCAACCTGGTAAGCAACGCCATGAAATTTACCAACAAAGGCGAAGTGTTTATTAAGGTACAAATGGCCGAACAGCAAGACGAAAATTTAAAAATACGGTTTAGTATACGCGATACCGGCATAGGGATACCAAACGATAAACTGGACAGGCTGTTTAAACCTTTTTCACAAATTGACTCAAGCACCACGCGTAAATACGGTGGCACCGGCCTGGGCCTGGTAATAAGCGAAAAACTGGTGAAATTGATGGGTGGGGAAATAAGCGTTGAAAGTGAAGTTGGCATCGGCACAACTTTTACGTTTACCATCAGATCAAAAACCGGTTTAAAAACCCGGCGTAACTATGTACAGCTTAATCTGGCCGAACTAAGCGGAAAACGTATTTTGGTGATCGACGATAATGCCACTAACAGGGATATTATGGAAAACCAGCTTCGGCTTTGGGATTTTGTGCCTCTTATGGCCGATTCAGGCGCGCAGGCCCTCGACATACTTTCATCAGGCAAGCAGGTCGACCTTATTATTTCAGATATGAATATGCCGGGAATGGACGGGGTACAGCTTGCAAAAAAGATAAGGAAAAATTACCCGGCGATTCCGCTTATCCTGTTAAGCTCCATGGGCAATGAGCAGAGCCGGAAGGAGGCGCACTTATTTAATGCCATTCTTACTAAACCTACACGGCACCAGGTTTTGCATAAATACATTGTTGAGCAGCTCAAAGCCGCCAATAGCCCGGCTAAGGATGTTCGGTCGGGTAAATCGCAATTTTCGACAGATTTTGCCAAACAATACCCAATGAATATTTTGATTGCCGAAGATAATGTTGTAAATCAAAAACTTGCTGCACATATATTAACCAAAATGGGTTATTCGCCCGATCTTGCAGTTAATGGTCACGATGCGATCAATGCAATGATCGGTAAAAAGTATGACATGGTTTTTATGGACGTGCAGATGCCCGACATGGATGGGCTTGAGGCAACCCGTTTTATTCGCGAGAATATGGAGCATCAGCCCATAATTATTGCTATGACCGCTAATGCTATGCCCGAAGACAGGGAAGAATGTTTAAAAGCAGGCATGGAGGGTTACCTGAGCAAGCCGATGAAAATTGCCGAAATAATGGAAGTTTTAGAAATATGGGGTAAGCATATCACTGTCTCTGCAAATCCAATATAAACAGCCTGGCAATTATTGTGATAAGCCGTTTGTTACCGAAATAAGCGTAATTGCTGGTAATAGCAGCTAAAACACTAAATTTACCTTTAATTAACTACCTGTTTTATGAAACCTTTTTATAAATCCCTTTTTCTTTTCGGCCTTTTTTTTGGGTGCTTGCATACGTATGCTTTTTCAGCGGATAAATATTACTACCAGTTGAAAATATACCACCTGAAAACGCAAACGCAGGAAGACAAGCTCGACAATTACCTGCAAAATGCGTATTTGCCGGCCATGCACCGGATGGGCATTAAACAAATCGGCGTATTTAAACCGGTTGCCAATGACACTGCCGGTCGAAGGGTATATGTGCTGGTTCCTTTTAGCTCATGGAAGCAACTCGAGGGTTCGAATGACGCTCTTGCATCCGACCAACAATACCTGGCTGCCGGTAAAGAATATATAGATGCCCCTTACAACGATATACCGTATACCCGGTTGGAGACCATAATTTTACGTGCATTCCCAAAAATGCCTGCGCCGGCGGTCCCCGGCTTAACCGGTAATAAAACAGACCGCGTTTACGAGCTTCGCAGCTATGAAAGTCCGACGGAAAAATATAATGTAAATAAAGTGCGCATGTTTAATGTGGGCGACGAAGTAGCCCTTTTTAAGCGGTTAGGATTTAACGCCGTTTTTTATGCCGAGGTACTGGCGGGCAGCCACATGCCGAATTTAATGTACATGACAACCTTTAATAACAGGGCCGACAGGGAGGCTCATTGGAATGCTTTTTCCAACGACCCGCAATGGAAAACGCTTGTGGCTAAGCCTGAGTACCAGCATAACGTTTCAAAGGCGGATATTCTTTTTCTGCACCCTACGGCCTACTCCGATTTTTAGATGAAGCTTGAAAAGCGGGATTTTGATGCAATCGTAGTCGGCTCAGGACCCAACGGACTGGCCGCCGCTATTTTGTTGCAGCAAAAGGGCCTTTCCGTTTTATTGCTCGAAGGTAAACCAACTATTGGCGGCGGACTCCGTTGCGCCGAACTTACCTTACCCGGATATATCCATGATATATGCTCGGCGGTTCACCCGCTGGCGGTAGCGTCGCCATTTTTTTCACAGCTCCCGCTGCACGATCACGGACTTGAATATTTATATCCCGAGACACCTGTAGCCCACCCGCTCGATGATGGAACTGCGGCAATAATTCGGGGAGCCGTTGAGCAAACCGCACAGTTGCTGGGCGATGATAGAGTGGCGTACGAAAAGCTGATGTCGCCTATTGTAAAGGACTGGCCTTTCATTGCGCCGGATGTTTTGGGCCCGTTACATTATCCAAAACATCCTATGGCCATGGCAAGGTTCGGATTGAAGGCGCTTACGCCTGCAAGCTATCTTATAAAACGTTTTAACACCACTGAAGCCAAAGCCTTATTTGCAGGCGCGGTGGCGCATGCCATACAACCGTTGACCAATACGGCCACTTCGGCAATAGGGCTGGTACTGATCGCCTCAGCGCACTTGCAGGGATGGCCCATTCCTAAAGGCGGCTCCGATCATATTGCCAACGCGCTGGCATCGTATTTCAAATTGATCGGCGGCACGATAGAAACCAACATGTATGTAAACTCGTTAAAGCAGCTTCCCTCTGCGCACGCTGTACTGTTGGACGTTACCCCTAAACAGCTGCTCCGGATCGCCGGGCACCGATTTTCATCAATTTACAAGTGGCAGCTCGAACGGTACCGGTATGGGGAGGGTGTTTTTAAAATAGACTGGGCGCTGGATACGGCGATACCATTTACAGCAAATAGTTGTAGAACGGCGGGAACCATCCACCTGGGAAATACATTTGAAGAGATCGCTGCAAATGAACAACAAACCGCCAACGGTATACACCCTGAAAAACCCTTTGTGATCCTCGCGCAGCCAAGCCTTATCGATCCATCGCGCGCACCCGCCGGTAAGCACACCGCCTGGGCATATTGTCATGTCCCAAATGGTTCGCAAAAAGATATGACCGAAGCCATTGAGAACCAGGTTGAGCGTTTCGCCCCCGGTTTTAAAGAAACTATATTGGCCAGGCATGTAATGAACACGGCGCAGCTGGAGGCCTACAACCCCAACTACATTGGCGGCGACATCAATGGCGGCATGATCGATATCACCCAATTATTTACGCGGCCTGCATTAAGATGGTCGCCCTATAAAACTTCCGCCAAAGGGATCTACATCTGCTCTTCATCAACACCGCCGGGTGGCGGCGTTCATGGCATGTGCGGCTATCATGCTGCAAAGCGCGCATTGAAAGACCTCTTTAATCTTCATTAAATGCTTTCATGGGCAACCGTTTTAGCCTGCTTAACGTACCTGTTGCATGAGTGAGCAATAGCAAAAGCCTATTTGCATTCATGATCAATTGAATTAACTAATAGTACGCTTTTAAGCCATTGAAGCACATTTTATCAGGTATTTTTACTATTTTAAACAAGAGGGAAAAATTAAAGCTGGGTCAGCTTATTGTTTTTGATCTTGCTATAGGGTTGCTCGATGTTGTTTTTTTGGGCTTGCTGCTTATAGTGATCAATTTTTACACAAAAAACAATGTACCGGCCAGTGTACGTTTTCTTCCCAAAGCCCTGCTTGATCCAAATTCGCTGACACTTATTGGCGTATTCCTTCTTCTGTTTAGTGCTAAAAACTGGCTTGGGTACCTGGGCTTAAGGTCACAACATCATTTTTTTTATAACATCGCTTCGCGATTGTCAAAAAGGAACATCTTAAATTATCTGAAGGACGATTACTACCAGTTTGTAAACGTCGATTCGTCGGTACGCATCCGCAAAATAAGCCATCAACCTATTGAATTTAGTCATTATGTGCTAACTAACTTTCAGCAGGCCATAGCGCAAAGTATCCTGATCTTTTTTACGGTATGCGCCATTCTTGTTATCAACCCGACACTTTTTGTTTTACTGTTCCTCATCTTATTGCCACCGGTAGTTGCCGTAGCCTGGTATATACGCAAAAAATTGAAAGGTATCCGTGCCACCACCAGGCTATTCAGCCAAAAAACTATACAGCATTTGCAGGAAGCTTTAGCAGGCTATGTGGAGGGCAATGTTTATAAGAGGTATGATTTTTTTATAGACCGCTACGATCAGTTTCAGCGGCAGCTCAACGAAAACCTGGCCACTATGCAATCATTACAAAGCTTGCCGTCGCGGCTGATCGAGGTGTTTGCTGTATTAGGTTTTTTCGTGTTGATTATGGTCAATAAATGGTCGGCAAATGCTCCGGCGGTCGACCTGTTTACGATAGCGGTATTTATGGCGGCATCTTATAAGATCATTCCGGGGGTAGTAAAAATATTAAACTGTACCGGGCAAATGAAAACGTACCAGTTTACCATTGCCGATCTTTTGCATAGTAATTATAAAACCGCCGGGGAAAACCGCTCACCGGTATCCAGCGTAAGTTCAATCAAGTTTCAGCAGGTTCATTTCGATTATAAAGACCACGGGCTTTTAAACGGGTTGAGCTTTGAAATGATGCCGGGCGATTTTGTTGGCATATCCGGCGTATCGGGCAAGGGAAAAACTACATTTATTAACCTGCTATTAGGGTTTTTAGAGCCGTGCACGGGCAATATATTGATCAATGATGAAATAATTTCGGGTGTTTACCGGCAGCGTTATTGGGACAGGATATCCTATGTAAAGCAACAGCCATTTTTTATCAATGATTCCGTACTTAAAAATATAACGCTGGATGACGGCGATTACCACGCCGAAAGGATGGAGGAGGTATTATCATTTTGCGGTATTGACCAGTTGTTGGATAAATATCCGAATGGGCTGGAGCACGTGGTCAAAGAAAATGGTAAAAATATAAGCGGCGGTCAGCGGCAAAGGATCATGCTGGCCCGTGCTTTATACCGCGACTTTGACCTGCTTATTTTAGATGAACCATTTGGCGAGATGGATCATAATACCGAAAACGACATCCTTAAACAACTGAAGGCCCTTACCGGGCAGGGAAAGATGATATTGTTTATCACGCATAACAAAGCCAGTTTATCATTCTGTAATAAGGTATATTCTCTCGATGAAGAATAAACGCGAAACACTGGTAATTCTTAGTCCGGGTTTTCCTAAAAATGAAGCCGACAGTACTTGTATGCCGCCGCAGCAGGTATTTGTAAAATCGTTAAAAGCGATATGCCCGGGCCTGCAAATTATCGTTATCGCGTTTCAATATCCTTTTAACTCCGGCGAATACAGGTGGAACGGCGTAAAAGTAATTCCCCTGGCAGGGAAAAACCACGGCGGTGTGGCGCGCGCAATTACATGGTTTAAAGCATGGACAACGTTAAAAAAGATAAGAAAATCAAATAAGCCGATAGGAATATTAAGTTTTTGGCTGGGCGAATGTGCGTTTGTGGGTCATAGGTTTGCCAAACAATACCATTTAATGCATTACACATGGCTGCTGGGTCAGGATGCAAAAAAAAATAATAAATATTTTCGCTGGATTAAACCCAAGGGCGAATCACTGATCGCTTTATCGGATTTTATTGCAAAGGAGGTTAAGAAAAATTATGGTGTTTCGCCCGCGTATGTAATCCCGGTAGGGGTCGATACTTCGTTATTCACGCACCGTCATATAAAAAGAGATATCGACATCCTAGGCGCAGGTTCCCTTATCCCGTTAAAACAATACAACGTTTTCGTTGATATGATCAGCTTTCTAAAACAGTTTTTTCCGGAAATTAAAGCAACCATTTGTGGAAATGGCCCGGAGCTGGAACAATTGAAAGCTCTCTCAGTATCAAGGGGTTTGGAACATAACTTATCTTTCCCCGGCGAGCTGCCTCATAAGGAAGTGCTTTCGCTGATGCAGCGCTCCAAGATATTTTTGCATACCTCGGGTTACGAGGGTTTTGGTGCGGTTTTATCCGAAGCGCTGTACAGTGGCGCCCACGTGGTTTCATTTTGTAAGCCTATGTCAAAAGCTTTCAGGAACCATCACGTAGTAAAGACCAACGAGGAAATGAAGACTGAGATCATAACGATATTGAACAACAAACATCGCGGGCACGAACCTGTATTGGTATGCCCCGTGGAGCAGGTTGCTAAAAATATGATCAGCTTGTTTGTTAATTGATCATAACGCATCGGCTATGTCGTGTATTCGGCCTGCGATAGCTTCAAAAGAAAGATTTTTGTTATAATACGATAACGCGCTGTGGCGCATAGCCGCTCTGTCGAGGGTTTGCGTTTGCATGAGTGCGGATGATAAGGCCAGTTCGTTGCCTCGCTCATATAGCAAGCCGCACTTTCCGTTATCAGTTATCATTCTGAAAGAAAATATATTGGTAACGATGGGTATGCAGCCGCACGACATCGCTTCGCAAATAGCCGTCCCACTGCCCTCATAATGCGAAGCCGACACAATGAAATCGGCGCTGTTGTACCAGTTCAGTAAATCGTCGTGGCGTACCTTTCCAACTAAAACAACAGTATGTCTGTTTGGTGAATTTTTTATGATGTTGGTTACTTCGGTCAGCAGCTCGGCGGTATGATAGATCATGTACAGCCGGGCAGAGGGTTCGCAGTCAACAAATTTCAGGAAAGCTTTGACCATCGTTAACGGGTCTTTATTTTCATTCAGCCTGCCCACCCATAAAAAAACCGGTTCGCCGATAACCGCGGTTTTTTGTTTTGCCGCTGCTTTTTCGATAGGGTAAAAAACCGACGATACTTCCATTACCTCATGAATTTTGCCCGGCGTCGAAAGATTGCCTTTTGTTATCCACTTGACGCCCATATCGCGCGAAGCAAATAAATACGCATCGATGTAGCGGTCTGCTATCCTTTGCAGATATTTTTTTATACCGGTGAATGGGCGTTCAGCATGGTTCTGCACAATGATCTTTACCTTTTTACCCAGCATTAAACGGAGCTGTATTACCTGCAGCGGAAACTGTAAGCTCTGTATAAATACAACATCGGGATGCAGGTTTTTGATATACCTGTGCAGGCTAAAGGGAAAGTATCGCCCAATTTTATAAAAACGTTTAAACTGGTAATCAACGCCGCCAAATTCAATCCTGCCTTGGTAATCGATCTGCTCGATACTTATAACCTCGTTCGTTTTGCTCAACGCTTCAAGTATGCCGCCATAAAAGCGGATATGGCGCAGCCACGCTTCCGGATCGTTGTATTCCTTTGTGTATACATAGCTGGCAAAAACAAATTTCATTGTTCCAAAGCAGGGGATTAGTTCGGATTGAGTGAACTCACCGGAAAATTAATATTGGGCTGATGGGCCCTTATTTCGTCCATCAACCCGGGCAAATTGCCCTGTACATATTTACATGTCCCGTTTAAATAAATCTTACTAAAATTATCTAAGCCGATGCTTTTTAATTGAGGAAGTACAGCCTCGTCGAATAACCGGATATTTCCCCGGTGAACAACCATCAACAAGTCGGCGGGCGATACGTCAAAAAAGGAATCAAAACCCGCTTTTCCTTGTTTTATTTTAGCGATCACGATATCGGCATCTTTACCGGGACTAATTGCCCCGCTGTTCAGTTTCCAGGTACTTGCTGCATTTTGGTTCAGGGTATCATACAGCGCCTTGTCATTTAACAGGCGCGTTTCTCTTGCCTGCACCAGGTGTTCCCAAATATTCCAGCAACTCGTCAGGGTCGAATCTGTGCCAAACAGGATTTTGGTATGATTTTTTAGGAGGTTTATCCGGGATGTTTTATTCAAGAGGAAGAAATTGGATTGGGGGCACCAAACCACCGCTTCAAATTTTTTTGCCTGCTCTTCCGACATGGTTACAGCGTGCACACCAATAAGTTTTTTTCGCAGCAGGTTCCAGTTTGTCAGCCGGTCAATCTCTTTGTATGCGGCCCAGTCGTCGCCCTCGCCTACATGCACCACAACCGGAAGCTTAACTTTAACCGGATTGTTTAGCTTCATTTGCCAGCGCTTTTCAAAACTTACCGAATGTAAGCACTGGGTGTCTTCAAAAACCGTGATCAGGTCGTTTCCCCATCGTAAACGTTCCCCGTGATTTATTACTGTGGTAACGCCGCAAAGCAAATTCTTATACACGCCCCAGCTTGATCGCAGCAAAAACGGGATCTTTAAAATCTCTGCTATCTCCTGCTTATTATTCGTGTGGATATCCTTACCCCACTCGGTATAATTCCGGTAAACTTGATTGCCTGTTTGCGGGAAAAGGTTAAAATCCAAATGGTCGTGCGAATTGATAATGCCCGGGAAAACGAGCGCGCGCTCAAAATTTAATTCGACTTCGTTGGATGTCCTGGAAGTAGGGGCGGTAGTCTTTACGCCGGCTATTTTCCCATTGGCGATGTGAATATCAACCAGGTCGTCAACATCAACCGTATTCAGATTACGCAGTATCATAACCCCTCCTGAAATGCATCCCGTATATTACCCGGAAACCTTTAAATTTTTCATATACAGGCAGCGCATTTTGCTGCTCGTAATAGTGTTTTACCAATTCGTCTATTTTTAATTCTTCATAGAAAACCAGGTGAAAATTTTGACTCAAAAGTACCTGCTGTATCAGCCCGATGGTGTGGACAAAGTTTTTAACGGCAATGCTCGATTTTTGATGCCTGAAGGTACGTTTACCGCCCGATGCCAAAATATCGGGATGAAAATCGGTGATTATGATCTCGCCTTTATCTTTTAGTATCCTGCACCAGGCCATCAATGCCTCTTTAATATTTTCAATATGGGCAACGGTAAGCGTGGATACGATCACATCGTAGGTTCGGCTTTCAACCTCCGAAAACAGGTCGTCGGTGATTTGCCTGGTTTCGGCTTCAGGAAATTTTTCATTTAGCTTTTTAAGCATCCCGGCCGAAACATCGAACCCTGTTAAACCTACCGGGTTTCTTTTAAAAATTTTTGCCCAGTGGCGCCCCGTTCCGCAACCAATGTCGGCCATTTTTCTATTTTCAAGGTCCGCGCTGTCCAGGATTTTTGAAAATACGCGCTCATCCAGGTCGAGCATCAGGTTGCCGGGTTGTGAATCATAATTGGTTGCCCACAGATCATACGCCTCAATGACTTCTTTTTCGACGGGCGCCGACGAAAAGACACGCCGCGTAATATACTTTTTTAGGGTTTCGATCATAGTAACAGCATGTGGCTTTATGAACAAAGCCTATATGACAAATTACGGCGTATTTACACTAAAGGTTGCTCACTGCCTATTTTCATGCCGTAGGCAACCATCTTATAAAGACTGCCGTACTTAGTACAGGCACATTTTGGTTGGTGTGCCTGGGTTTATTGTTAGTGGATTAATAGCGATGGCGTAAAAACCATCGCTATTTTAAACAAGCCGGTAGATTGATTATATGAATAAAATATTATTGTTTAACCCTAAAAGCGCCACTGCCAAACACCGTATCCCTAATTCAATTTTAAATATTGCTGCCGCGGTAGAAGGGAAGTACGATTGGGCAATAGTGGATGGTAATTGTGAGGCGGACCCGCTGGCGAAGATAATGCGCTTGTTAAATACCGGTGAATATAAATATTTGGGGTTTACCGTAATGCCGGGCCCCCAACTCAGGCAATCCATACCGTTCGCGAAAGCTATAAGAGACAAGTTTCCGGATACAATTATGATATGGGGCGGATATTTTCCATCGAGTCACCCTAAGGTGATCCTGGATTCAGGGTATGTCGACTTTATCATCAACGGCCCCGGCGATCATGCCTTTCCGCGGCTGGTAGATGCGCTGGAAAACAACGCCCCTTACGAGTTTATAAAAAACCTGATCTACAAAGCTGGATCGGAAATCGTTAAAACCGCAAAAGAGGATCTTATAGACCAGGAAACGCTTCCCCCGCTGCCGTATGATAAGCTCAATCAATTTTATTCCATCGGGCAGAAGTATCTCGGCAAAACTTTCCTCGGCGAAAAAACGCTGGCCTACCATTCCAGTATCGGGTGCCCGTTTACATGCTCGTTCTGCGCGGTGGTTCCCATTTACGAGGCCAGGTGGAAAGCAAAGTCGGCACAAACGGTTTATAACGACATAAAATATATCAAAGATAAATGGGGCGCCGATGCCATCGAGTTTCACGATAATAACTTTTTCGTTTCCGAAAAAAGGACCGTCGAGTTCGCCAAATTAATAAAACCCGAAAATATGTCGTGGTGGGGTATGGCGCGCATTGATACCATGGATAAGTTTAAAGATGAATCCCTGGCGCTGATAAGGGAAGGCGGCTGCAAGATCATATTTTTCGGCGCCGAGAGCGGCAACAACCTAATTTTAGAACAATTGGATAAAGGCGGCACGCAAACCGGCGACCAGATCATCCGCTTTGCCGAACGGCTTAAAAAATTCGATATTATTCCCGAATACTCTTTCGTGTTGGGCACTCCGGCGCCCACACCAGAACAGGTGCAGGCACAGATCGATTTTGAGATCGATTTTATTAAGCAGGTAAAGCAGGTGAATCCCCGGACCGAAATTGTGCTTTATACCTATAGTCCCGTGCCTACTGAAGGCTCGGTTTTGTTTAGGCAGGTACAGGAGCAGGGCTTCAAATATCCACAGGTGCTGGAAGACTGGATAAGCCCGGCGTGGGAGAACTTTGATTTGCGAAAAAACCCGCTTACCCCGTGGTTAACATCCGAAATGATAGATAAGATAAGGAACTTCGAAACGGTGCTTAACGGAGTTTATCCTACGGTTACCGATATACGGCTAAACCTGTTGAAACGCAAAGCCATACAAATGGTAGCCGGCCTGCGGTATAAGGCCAGTCTTTACAAATATCCGTACGAAATAAAATTGTTGCAAAAGGTTTGGAAATACCGCCAGCCCGAGATACAGGGGTTCTGATGGCGGTGCGCCGCGATTGTTTACACCCGTTAAATAAATGATGAAGACTATAACCGGAATATGCAGCTGTTAAACCCGACATTCGAAGATTTGTACATAGACGTAAGGCGCCGCGAGAAACGTGTATTGACCGATTGCCAGGTAATGTTCTTACCGGATATCGATGCCGCCGATGTGCATTATCACGAATGGAAGATACGGAAGCGGTCGTCCGAAAAGCTGGTCGAACACCTGGAAAAGAAAAATAAGCCGTTAAAAATTTTAGAAGTTGGCTGTGGCAACGGCTGGCTATCGTCCAAACTATCGGCCATTCCAAACACGGTGGTGACCGGCTTGGATGTGAACGAAATAGAGATATCCCAGGCGAAGCGGATCTTTAAAAAAGATAATCTTGAATTTATCTGGGACAGTTTCGATCCTGCGCGTTATGCAGAACGGAGATTTGATATCGTGGTATTTGCTGCATCCATTCAATATTTCGAATCGTTAAAAGTCACTTTGCAGAACACGCTTTCCTGTTTATCGCCAAACGGCGAGATCCATATCCTCGACTCTCACTTTTATAAGCCCGGAAAAGTTGTGGATGCTTTAAAACGTACTGCCGACTATTATACAGAAATAGGTTATCCCGAAATGGCCGGTTATTATTTCCATCATACGCTGGACGGGCTTCGTAGGTTTAACTATAAAACGTTGTATGATCCGGGGCATATAATAAACCGAATTAATAAACGAACTCCGTTTTATTGGATAATGGTAAAACATTCATGATGATTGCGCAGTCATTACAATATACATACAAACGGTACAGGACCTTGCAAACGCACCGGGTAGCTGCGCTGCCTATTGTTATATTAATGCCGCATAGCGCCTGTAACTGCCGCTGTATGATGTGTGATATCTGGAAGGACAATAAAAACCTCAAACAGCTTACGGAGGCGGACATTTCCGGGCTATTGGAGTCATTAAAAAGATTTGGAACACGCCAAGTAGTGATGTCGGGCGGCGAAGCATTACTTAATGCCAACTTTTTTGAACTGTGTGCGATACTTAAAAATTTAAACATCAAAGTAACCCTGCTCACAACCGGTTTAACCATAAAAAAGCATGCCGGACAAATATTGACATGGGTGGATGATCTTATTGTTTCACTCGACGGCGACCAGCCCCTTCACGACGCGATTAGGAATATACCGGGCGCGTTTGAAAAGCTGGAGGAGGGGATACGAAGTCTCCGGCAGATAGATCCGCAATACCGTATTACCGCCCGTACCGTAATACACCGGCTAAATTTCAGGAACTGGGAAGGGATAATCCGTGCGGCGAAACAAATGGGTATCGACCAAATAAGCTTTCTGCCAGCCGATGTAAGCAGCCATGCTTTTAACCGCCAGATGGCATGGGCAGAGCCAAAGCAAAACGAGATATTGATAGCAGAAAACGAATTGGTGGACCTGGATGAGATTATTGCCGCCATCCTGGTCAATAATAAAACTGATTTTGCCTCGGGGTTTATCGCGGAGTCGCCCGAAAAAATACAGGAGATATACCAGTATTATGCAGCATTTTATAATCTGAATCCATTCCCTTTCAAAAAATGCAATGCGCCCTGGGTATCGGCCGTCATCGAAGCGGACGGAGCTGTACGGCCATGTTTTTTTCATAACGCCATCGGCAATATTAAAGATGCATCGTTATCATCCATCATAAATAGCGAGGAGGCCATTAGCTTCCGTAAAACACTCGACATGGGTAAAAATGCAACCTGTATAAAATGTGTATGTTCATTAAACCTGTCGCCTTTTGCAAAGCTGACTTAATTTAAAAAGGAATGAAAAATATACTCTTCAGCCATTCTTACTTTTTAAATCTCGACCCGAAGCAGTTCAAACTGGGCCGGCCTTATCCGCCGCTCGGTACGCTATACGCCGCCGCGCTTATGCGCGAACATGACTATAACGTAGCGCTTTTTGACAGCATGTTTGCAAGCTATGCAGAGGAAGTTTGCGATGCTATAGAAAAACACCGCCCCGATTTTTTCGTGGTTTACGACGATGGGTTTAACTACCTCACCAAAATGTGCCTTACCAATATGCGCGGCGCTGCCTTCAGGATGTGTAAAAAGGCCAAACAGGCAGGCTGCACGGTGATTGTTTCCAGCTCTGATTCCACGGATAGGTTTGATACTTACCTGCACCAGGGGGCCGATTTCGTGATCGTTGGCGAAGCCGAGCATACATTGCTCGAGCTAACAGATGCGCTTAGCAAAGGCCTAAATGACTTTTCCGGCATACCTGGCCTTGCTTATTTAAAAAATAACGAAGTTATAAAAACACCGGGCAGACCAGTATTAAAAGACCTGGATAGCCTGCCGCTGCCCGCCTGGGACCTGGTGGATATTGATTTATACAGGCAAACCTGGCTGAAACATGCCGGGTACTTTTCTTTAAATATGAGCACCACCCGCGGATGCCCGTTTAAATGCAACTGGTGCGCAAAGCCCATCTATGGCAACCGCTACAATTCGCGCAGCCCGGGAAACGTGATAGAAGAATTAAAGTTATTAAAGGAAAACTACCATGTGGATCATATCTGGTTTTGCGATGATATTTTCGGTCTAAAACCTGGCTGGGTGGTTGAATTTGCGCGGCTCGTGCAAAAAGAAAAATTAAACATCCGGTTCAAAATTCAATCGCGAGCAGATTTGCTGGCACACGAAGAGATCGTTCGATCGCTGGCTGCGTCGGGCTGCGAAGATGTATGGATAGGCGCCGAAAGCGGGTCGCAGAAAATTTTGGATGCAATGGATAAGGGCATCACAGTCGACCAGATCCGGCAATCAACCCGTTTGATGAAAAAAAGCGGGATAAAACCATCCTTTTTTATCCAGTTTGGGTATCCGGGTGAGCTTCGCGAAGATATAAGCTTAACGATCGACATGATTAACGATCTGCTGCCGTTTGAGATCGGTATCTCAGTGTCATACCCCTTACCGGGTACTAATTTTTACGATAGGGTAAAAGCCGACCTGAAAAACAAAACCAACTGGACTGATTCAGACGAAATGGCCCTGATGTTTTGCAATACTTATCCGCCGTCGTATTACAAACAGTTGCATCGGTATGTTCATCAAAATTATCATCAGCACCTTGCAAAAAACAGTTTTATAAAATTGGTTAAAGATCCCCTGGGTGCTAATTTCTCAAGCCTCAGGAAAGCTTTGTCCGTGTTTTATTATGCGCCGGCGGCGATAGTTGAAAGATATAAATTGAACAGGCTGGAGGGTGCTTTGGCATGAAACCGGCGTATGCAGATATTAATGAGCAGCATGCGGAGCTGGCTTTTACAAACCAGTCGGTAGTTTTCGATGATATATATGGGAATGATACCATTATCAACTACAAAAGGTCGCGCGTGCGAAGCCACGTACTACAATATTTAAAGCCAGGCGGCTCGATATTGGAGCTAAATAGCGGAACCGGGGAGGACGCGTTGTTTTTTGCCAAACTTGGCCACCGGGTGCATGCCACCGATATATCGGAAGGTATGCAGCAGCAGCTAAAAAGCAAAATAGCTGCATCCGGAATGAACCAAATTATTACTGCCGAAAAAATTTCTTTCACCCGGTTAAATCAATTGAACAGCCGCGGCCCCTACGATCTCATATTTTCGAACTTCGCCGGTTTAAACTGCACGGATGAATTAACGAAAGTGCTTGCTTCATTCAACGACCTTTTAAATCCAGGCGGAATGGTTACATTGGTAGTTTTACCAAAATTTTGCCTGTGGGAAACGCTGCTTGTGTTCAAAGGTAAATTCCGTACCGCCTTTCGACGGTTTTCTAGCCGCAAGGGCAGGAGCGCCCATGTTAACGGCGAATACTTTAAATGCTGGTATTATAATCCTTCTTTTATTACCCGTCATTTAAAAGATAAGTTCGATTTATTAAAGGTCGAGGGCTTGTGCACTATCGTGCCGCCATCGTACATCGAAGGCTTTGCAGAAAAACATCCCGCAGCTTACCGGTTTTTAAAATCTAAAGAAAACAAACTAAAATCTGCCTGGCCGTGGAAGTACATCGGCGACTACTATATTATCTCGTTAAAAAAGAAATAGATTATGTCGCCTGATTAACCAGGCTGCTTTCATATTCAGCGAGCAACCGCGAAACTTTTTGCTCGTACTTTGCGAGCAGCGTACTTTGAAACTGCCCGGGGTCGGGCTTAGCGTAGTGCTTACCGGTTTCCATGCCCATCACCATACCATGATTATTCCGCCGTTGTTGGTGCGTCTTTTTCAGCCACCTGCCGGCAGTGATTCTCATGAGCATATTGTCTATAGCGTTGCCGGCCTTGTTGTTTAAAAGCCATTCGGCAATGCTTTTTAAACCGGAGTACCTTGCCGGTTTTGCAGAGGATATACGCATTACCTTATTCGGCAAAAAGGCCCTGGTCCAAGTGTTGGCGGCGTAAAATTTCTCTAAAATCGTATCGCCCTGTAAGGGTATCAGCGTTCCTATTTCGATCGCCGTGTAAATGCTCTTCTCAACAATTTCAAGGTTCTGCTCGTCAATGTAATAGTTCATGCAAAAATAATGCTCCTTGTTCACCAGGAAAGTCAGTTTTTTAAACAGGTGCATTAAGGTACGGGCTATCCAAAGCCTGTTTTTCGCGGTTATGATAAACAGGTCGATATCCGATTGATCGTCGGCAAACTTTTTAGATAATGATCCCGAAATAGCTATTCCCCGAACGTAGGGGAATTTTATCAGGATGTTTCCTACCTTTTCGGCAATCTTTATAAGCTCGTTCGCTTTTTTATTACCTTCATTTCGGCGTACAACCAGGTAATGATCGTTTTTTAAAGTGTAAAACTTATCAAACTGGTGGATGGTACCCTCATAAAGCAGGCTTTGGAGCGCATCGTCGAAATCTTCGTAATGATATTTATTTCCCAAAAAAATATAGATTTCTCCGCGGGTAAGGGGGTAATTAAACAGGTCGAAATAAGCTAACGTTGCTAAAATATTTTCTTTAATTTCCGGCAAGCCCGTATTAATTAGTTGTTGTAATTTATCCCGCATATCAGCTTTAATTTATTAAGTTTTAGCTTTATAGTGATGACGGATAAATCGGCCGTTTGGTTGCCACGGATATGGAAAATTTTGACTAAAAATCATATAATTCCAGTTTTTGTTTGCTACGAGTGACCAATGTATTTGAATAAGGCTCGTGGTCCTTTTTAATAGGTATTGAAGTCCTTTGCCGCCGCTTGCCCGAGAGAGCAAAAAGCGAAAAGAAAAAAGCATAAAAGATGATCCCCTTATCAACATCCAGCAAGTTTTCGGATATAGACACGATCGCAATAAGCGTCATAAAAGCAAAAAAGAGCAAGTCCTTTTTTCGGAACGAAATATAAAACCCATAGCCAAGCGTACCCAGATAAACCAGCAGGCCTAATATGCCCGACCTTATTAAAAAGCTTAGGTACTCACTATGTGCGTTTAAATTGTTGAGGTATGAACTATATAATTTTTTTTGATAAAATCTTTCATGAAGCAAGCCAATTTCCGACCCCGCCCCATAACCGATGACCGGTGACTTTCGGATCAATTCAACCGCCGTTTCCCAACGGGCCAACCGGCTGTCGGTTGTTTCGTAGAAAGGTACAGCCGAAAGGTCGTCTCTCAATCCATCCAAATAACGCTTTCTAAAAGTTCCTGAGCTGAAGACGGCAGCAATGGCGAGCACCGAAAACGAAGCGGAGATGATAGCGAATTTCCATCTTTTTGCGCCGTTTAATAAAAAGTACGGAACGGCGATATTTACAATAAAAAGAAGTGCCGCGAACACCGATTTTGAGCAAAGCTGGATGAGGCCGGCTGTAAGAATGACGATGCATGCCAGGTAAAAAATTTTACGGCTAAACATGCGTTCCTTAAGTAGTACTGTTAAGAGGTAAACGAGGGCCATAGCGGCCTGCAAGGAAAAAAAAGTAGCATGCATTCCTATAGGTTCCGAAAAATTATGGTTGGTAAACGAAACCGAAAAAAGGGTTGACAGGGGCAAATGGTAATGCCTGATAACAACCAAAGCGTCCATATACAGATAAGCAACGGTTGCGGTACAAATTAAGGCAAAGGCCATTAACAGCCGTGGCCGGGATTTTTCGATATCCAGTTGGGTTATGCAAAACAATAGCGGAAAACAGAAAATGGTAAATTGCCTGCCCCATTCATTAAAAGCCACTGCCGGTTTTAGGGTATAGATGGTGCTAAACACTGTCACTACGAATACCGACTGTAATATCAGCGTTCGTGGTGTAAATATGGGTTTAACAACGCTCCTATTAAGATGGATTAACGTATGCAGCGTAAAACTCAGCAAGATAAGATGGCTGTAAAACAGGTCAAACGGCAGGCTGACCATAAACAGCATCAAATGAAAATAGCTGATCCTGTTGGCCAGGCTATCGGTGGAAAGAAACGACCGGCTCATGTTTTGAAACATAATGACATTCCAGTATAAATTTTTCATACTGGTCAATGATCTTTTCCCAGTTGAACTGGTATTTTATCTTGTGGAGATTGTTGCTTACCATCTTTTTTTCGGGTCCTTCTCTTTGTACTGTTTCTACCAGTGATTTCACTTCACTTGCATCCGAAAAATAAAAGGCATCGGTATTTAATACCGATTTATTGAAAGGATTATTATGGGCGGCTATTAGCGCCTCGCTAGCCATAGCTTCCAGCAGAGATGGATTGGTGCCGCCAACGCTATGCCCGTGAAAATACAGGTACGAATTGTTTTGCAAAACCCGCACCCTGGCTGTATCGAATATCGACCCTTTGAACTCGATCCGGTCGTCCTGTTTAAATTTATGCATGATAAACTTGCCGAACCGGTTGCCCGTGTCTCCTAAAACCTTGAATTTTTTGCGCGAATTACTGTTGTTAAACCCTTCTAAAATAGTTTCGATATTATTTTCGGGCTCCATCCTAGCCATTAACAAAAAATAATCTTCTTTAAGCGCCTCGGCAGTTTCAACCTGTTCACGTTCCTCTTCCGAAAAAAGATCGGCCCCGTAAGGAATATATTTACTGTCTATGCCATATTTCTCGTTGAGGTATGACTTGATCACCAGCGAGTCGGAGATATAAAACTGGCTGTGCTTTACCGCAAGCTTTTCGGCATATCTCAAAAATCGCTGTACCGGTGCGGAATATTTAGACCTCTTCCACTCCAACCCGTCCATGTTGGTTATAACGGTGCTTTTTGAGGGGTATAACCGTCCCCACACTGAACTGCTGGTATAGCCCATGATCAAAACCACATCAAATTTTCTCTTTCTTGCGTCAGTCAGGCAGTTTAGATCATACACAAATTGACCGGCGGCTCCAACAAGGTATTCCGGATCGTAACAATGCTTTATCTCAACGCCGTTCCATGTTTTTTCCCGGTACGGGTGATTGTGCGAATTATAAACGGTTACCGAGTGCCCTCTTTTTACTAGGCCCGCCGAAACGTATTCTGAAATATGTTCAAAGCCACCGTAATGATTGGGAATGCCCCGTGTACCTAATATTGCAATTCTTAATTTCATGCTATAGTTGCTAATTGATATGCTTTTGAGGTTTGTAATGCCGCCTGTTCCCAGGTATATTTTTCAAGTATTTTTTTTTGCAGGTTTCCGTTGACTGCCGCCAAACTCGCTTTCTCCACCGCCGCTTTGATGCTTGCCGTATCTGATGGATCGCAATAAAAAGCATCGTCGCCAAAATACTCACGCGTGTCGCCCTTATCCGTTATCACGATATTGCATCCCATGGCCGCAGCCTCAATGGAGCTTAACCCGGTGGTTTCAAACCAGCTGGGCAGAACATGCACCTTCGCCGTACGGTAATAGTCAACCAACTGATGTTGTGGAACATGGTCTATAAAGCTCACGTTAAATGCCGCGGCGTTTCGGCATTCCATATAGTAGTCATTTTGACTGGGCGAATGGGCGCCGATAAGTATGAGCCTGAACCGGGTATTGTTTAATGCCTTTATTAAATTAAGCTGATTTTTGATGCCTTCTATCCTGCCGACGCAAAGCACAACCCGGTCGTTTTTTAGAGCGCTTTTATCGCATCGAAATAAATCCGTATTGGTGCCGTTCGGCACCACCATATACTTTACTTCGCATGGGTAACTTTGTCGCAGGCGAACGTACTCCGACTCTGAATTGGGCAGTATCATTTTGGTTCGCTTCAAAATTTCAATAATGCTTTTGCGCTGCCCTTTCCAGGTATATTCCATGCTGGCCAAATGATCCCGTCCAAGCAGGCATCGCGCCATCGTTTTTAAATATTCTATGCTGTCCGGTGCCAGGTAGCTAAATACTGCGCCTATTCCGCGACGGTGCTGTTTATCATATTCACTGTAATTGCATAATATGGTTGACACCACGAATGGTTTGCCGGCTTTTTTGCTGTGATGTAGGATATCCGCAGGCCGTGTAAGGTTAAAAAAATGAAGCAGATCATACGCGTAGTAAGGAATGGCTTCGTTTGACAGTAAAATATCGGCAGCAATCCCCAAGGCCGAAAGCTGCCGGGCCGTTTGAATGGCCTGCACCGTATCGCCGCCCGGCACCGAGTATAAAGTCGATCTTGTTATAAATGCCACCTTCATGTCTCTTTATTTTATAATCGTTCCGGGTTTACCTTATGCAACCAGGTAATAAGCTTTTCGGGGAAATAACTGACTGCATAAAGCAAGTAATTGTCCAGCCTGAACGGGTACAGACTAATAGCCCTGCCCACGTGCGCACGCGCCTTTTCGGGCTGGTGGTTATTCAGCAGAAACTTTTTCCCGCATAGAGCGTAATAGGCGCCTTCTTTTATCCTGGTTGAATTTTGTTTTTTACTGATCTGGTAAAGCTCATTTCCTTCAGTAGCGGTAATAGCGCGATTTTTTAATGTAGAATACTTGATCGACCGGAATTTTCGGGTGTGCCATTTTTCGTCAATGGTCACCGATTCGGGATTCAGGCGCACTTTTATCAGCGGCTGCGACAGGTTACAGCCCCTTTCTTCTTTTAAAATGCTAACCCATAAAAAATGATCTTCATAGGTGTAGGCATGTTCGTTATAACCGCCGTTATTAATAACGGCTGCCTTTTTATAAAGCACGCTCGAATGGATGAACGGACAGGTAGAATACTTTAACTGTTGTATCTCTTCATTAAGGTGTCCTTCCGGGTGGTGCGTAAATATAAAAGTGCCGCCGGCATCTATATAATCGGCTGCTGAACCAACTATTCCATATTGCGGGTAAGCAGTTATAAAATCGTATTGTATTTTTAGCCGGTTAGGATAACATATATCATCCGCATCAAATCTTGCTATATATTGGGCGCGCGCGTTTGTTAAACCGAGGTTCAGCGCTGCCGCCACACCTTTGTTTTCCTGGCTCAGCAACACGATCCGCCGGTCGTTAAATGAACAGATAATTCTTTCTGTATCATCGGTAGATCCATCATTTACGATCAAAAGCTCAAAGTCGGTAAACGATTGATCGAGCACCGATGCTATCGCCTCGCGTATATACCTACCGGCATTATAGGCCGGCATCAGAACCGTTATCTTCGGGTTATTTATGTTCATAACGCGAGGTGTTTAAGGAGACGGTTTCTTTAATATTAAGCATTAACAGCAATTCAAAAAATACCAGCACAGATAACTGTTCAAACCAATAATCAATAAAGAAAGCGGAGATAGCGACCAATATTACCGGCAGCCCGTAAGTGAGTTTTCTGTAATGCCTGGCGAAGAACCATAAATAGTAAATAACAAAAGCCAGCAAACCCAGAACGCCGTATTCGCCAAGCATTTGATCGTAAACAGAGTAGGGGCTGTTAATTAAGGAATGAAACCCGGTGCGTCTGCTGAAGTAATTGAGGTACAAGTCCAGGTGATTCAAGAGAAAATCTTTATTAACATACAAACTATGCAGTGGAAACCCGCCTGCGAAACCAAGCCCGGTTGCCCGGAATGCCAGCTTCGACGAAAAGTTGCCTATGCCATCGCCTGCGATCAATTTATCGGGATGCGACCGCAGAAAATCCGCGGTTTGGATAAACCCGATCACTTTACCCGGTCGGCTGGGATTAAAATACTGACGGTTCGAAAGAGAAAGACTTGATTTGTTTAATTCGATAAACTGCATCAGCTTTTTTTCCTCGGCCGTGGTATCCGTTGGCGTTTGATACGGCGGCGTATTAATATCCGGACCTGCGACCAATGGGCGGCCACCCGCCACTACCGGGAGTTTTTGAAATACTTCAACAGCAGCCGGCGATACGGATATTTTTTTGGCTAATACCGCGCCTTCGCTGTCCAGGTATCGGCGTGCAATTTGTTGTCTGATTTTTTCAGCGGGCGAAATATTTGCAATTATTTGATGACCAGATGTTGTGATTTGAGTCGTATTTTGACGTACCAGCGTATTTTTAAATGTATCGGTAACATACCCGTTGCTTTGCGGTGAGATTTTCGCCATAAAAACTACCAGCAACATCACGCAAACTACGATAAGACTCTTTTGATCTTTAGTGGTTCGGAAGGCGAATAAAAAGGTGAACACGACCAATAATGTGACGTTGACAAAATTGCTTCCGGTAAGCAGTAAGATTGTCATGCAGATAAGCACCATTACCGGGTTTCGTCTGTCCATGAAATAAACAGCACCAAAAGCATTTAAAACAGCATTCGTTGTCGAGGTATCAAAAGTTAACCCCTTGATGTAATCACCCGTCCCGATAAAATATTTCTGGTATTGTCCCTGGTACCGATATGGGTTTAAAGCCCCGGTTTCCCAAATGATATGCGCGATGTTGTAAAAAGAGAAGATAGCGTTCAGCACAAAAAAAGCCAGGACGGTATTATGTATAACCTCCGCATCACAGGCTTCAATGGACAATTTAACCTGGTGAACGGCCAGCAGGCACAATAGCCAGAAACCTATCCCGGTAAAAAATATCAAAGGGTAGTTAGCAGCCTGGTAATTTTGATTAAATACTAAACTGACAGCGGCGATGCATGGTATCAGCAGGTAAAAAAGCGGTAATCTTGAATTTTTGAAACTGAACCCGAACCGGAAATTGAACTGGAGTAAGTAAGTAATAGCAATCGCCGGTATCTTAACCGCCAGCTTGACATTAAGAAAAAGCAACAGGAATAACAGCAGTTTCCAGTCGATATAGCTTATTATCTTTTTTAAATTAAAATCGGTAAAGCTAAAAGTCATTTTCGGTCCGGTTAATCAATATTAAAGCCGCGGTTTGCTGGTCAGCTTTAAATGGAATACGGCCCAAAAATTAAATTGGTTGCTTGCAGATAGCTAAAAACTGTGTTTTACCGGCTCAGTAACCGGGTAAGATTTTTTTGATCGCGGACCCTGATTTGCATGGTGACAACTAACAGCATTAAATAAAGAATAATTGCTGCCGGGATAGTCTGCCATGTGCCACGAAATAACATTTTTGCAGAAAAACCGCTGATTAGGGCATTTGCCGTGCAGATGATCAAAGGTCGCCAGCTTTTTGCAAGCTGCGGCAGCTCGTTTCGGAGCAAATAAAAAACAGTTTGCGTACCGCATGCCGCTACAAATGCGACGGCTGCTCCTTCGTTTTTAAAGAGTGGAATCAATATGATGTCTCCGGCAACATTCACAGTAAAAGTGATGATAAAAGAGGAAAGGATCATTTTTAACCGCCCCTGTGCAAAATAGATGGTCCATAAAAAGTTATTGAGGTATAAAAGCGGCATACACAATGACAAAATAAATATGGTCGTAACGTTTACTGATCCGTATTTGCCGCCTGTAAGACTATCGATCACCGCTGTCCAGCACATATTTAACAACAGGCCTGTAAACGCCGCCACGATCATTTCGATACGTACTAAAAAAAGCAGGTCGTCGCCCTTGGTATCCTGTTGCTTAAAAAGCTTTGTAAAGCGTGGTATAAGCAATGGGGCAATGGCCAGAAGAGGCAGTGTTGATATTTCAAAAATTTTATAGGCGAAGCTGTATTCCGCCAGCTTTATCGACGACAAGACAAAACCGATAAATATCCAGTCGAACCGGGCCAGCGCCGAGGTGATCAAAACGACTCCGGTTTGGGGCAGCGATTCGCGCAGCAGATTTTTATATTTGCTGCCATTCCATTTGACAAGCAAAGGCACCTTCGCGAAATTTGTGAATAAATATATGCCAAGTATTAATTCCGCGGCATCGCCTGCAATAAATGTCACAACGACTGTATGGAGGTTTAAAATATGGAACAACGCTATCGCGACCAGGCCGCAACAGCGGGCTATATTTGAGATGATCGACATATAAGCCAGTAATTTAAATCGCTCCATGCCGCTGGCGGCCTGTTTAAATGGCGTCGAAAAGTAGATCATCAGTTTGCCGATACCGATTAGTATAAGCAAGCTGTAAAGCTGGGGAGAGTGTTTAAACAGCGGGCCGCATACAAATAACAACCCGTAAAAAATAAGCCCTGTCCCAATGACGTGGATGATGTAAAGAGAAAGCACCGATTGCGGCGCCTCGCCAGCGGCGATCCTTTTCACCGACATTTGATCGATGCCAAAAGAAAGGATATTAAAGGCAGCCAGCAATATAGCCAGGGCAAGGTTGATAAGGCCAAAACTATTTTTATCAAGACCGGTAGACAATATATAAAATATGATAAGTCCGCATACCTGGTTTAAAATGAGCTGGGCCAAGTTGGCGGAAAGGTTGTGGACGAGCTTCTTTTTCATCCGCCGGAGGCTATTTTTGTTTTCATGATCCAGAGCAAGTGAACGCGACCCGCGAAGCAGATCAATACTCAACAGCCAAACTTTCGCTCATCGGCCGCTTTTTGCTTTGAGAATTTTCCATTGCGGTTAAATAATAATATTTGCGGCGGGTATGCTTCATCGTCGTTTTCGCAATGTCCAATCCTTCCCGGCCGTCTAAAAACCCAAGGTACAGAATATAATTTTTAATAAAGCCAAAAACCGGCGATAGGTATAATTTCACAAATCCCGCCTTTATACCCGCTCCGAAATACTTTTTGGCACTTAGTTTTGCGTAATAACTGCTTTTATTTGCGTATTCGACGATATCCGTGACAGAATAATGGTGTAAACATCCGCCTATTTTCTTTACGATCACATCCGCCGGCATCAGTAACGTTTCATGCACTTGCGTGTCTGACCATTTAACTAAATTCCGGTTAAACAGGCGAATATGATGATCGCGCCCCCAACTTCCGTGAAGGATAAGCTTATCGCCAAAATAGGAGCGGAACTTAATATCGTATACTACAGCCGGGTTGTTAAAATCCAGCTGGTTTAATGACCGTATCAATTCGGCATCTGCAATTTCATCAGCGTCAATGCTTAACACCCAGTTATATTTTGCCTTTTCGATCCCTTTATTTTTATTGGCCCCGTAACCTTCCCATACCTCTTTATAAACCCTGAGGGCAGCAGGACGATTTTGATCTGCGATGTCAGCAGTGTTATTAACGATCATTACAACGTCATCGGTGATTAGCATGGCCTGTTCAATACATCCAGCTATAATATCAGCCTCATTTTTTGTTATTATTACGATAGAAACAGGAACCATGTATGAAAAATTTATCAATTTTAGATAGTGCGCTTTGGTTAATATATCGTAAGTTTAATAACAAGGGTTGCCTTGCAGCGCAATTTTAACAGCTATCCTACGCCGATCTTTCGGGCGGCTGATAGTGAGCTAAAAATAAGATTTTGATAATCAGCATATTATGGTACATTTATATATTTTGTGGATACGTTAGGCAACCTTTTGCCATTTTATAACGTGATGTGGATGAAAATGAAGACAATTTACTTAAGCTAAACCGGATATAACCCATATGGGAGAAGAAGAGTTACATCAACTGATCAGGGGCTGTATTAAACAAGACAGAAAATGTCAAAAGATGCTGTATAAGGCATTTTACGGCTTTTCTATGAGTATATGTCTGCGGTATGCCAGCGACCGTGATCAAGCTGCAGAGGTAATGAACCAGGGCTTTTTCAAGGTTTTTACTCATATTGAAAGCTACGATCCAGGCAGACCGTTCAAGGCCTGGCTCGGAAAGATCATGATGAACGTCTCTATCGATCATTACCGGTCTAATTTAAAAATGGCATATACCGAGGACCTGGACGAGGCCGTGCACATAAGCGACGGCAACCTGGTAGATAAAAACCTGAACTATAACGACCTGTTAGCCATGGTTCAGCGGCTGCCTCAAGCGTACCGTACGGTTTTTAACCTTTTTGCCATAGAGGGCTACTCGCATGATGAGATCGCCTCTATGCTGAATATTAACGCCGGCACATCTAAGTCAAACCTGCATAAGGCCAGGCAAAAGCTTAAACAAATGATATTTAAGGCAGATTCGTCTGTCAATAGTGCTAATTACAACAATGGCATGGACTATACGCCTATAGTGGCTATCACAGCGGTGGCTGCCAACGGGGTATTTTTAAACAAAGGTATTAGAGAATGAATCACGAAAAAGACAAAGAACTGGACGATTTTTTCCGAAAGGGGCTGCAAAACCCGGTCGATCCCGTTTTCCGGGAGAATGATTGGGGCTCCCTTGAACAAATGCTTAAAAAAAGCAGGAAACCAAAAGGAATTGTTTACTGGCTGCCTTATATAAGCAGCGCTGCAGCATTATTGCTTTTGTTTTTGGGTTGGTGGTCGTTTAGGCCCAAACCCGCCGCTCAATCGGAAACGCAAATTGCGGTGCTGCCTCATAAGGCCGCAGGCCATGGTTCGCCCCTGGCCTCAAATCAGCAGCTTGCGCCGCGCAATCAAAGCGCATCGCATTTAACTGTACAGGGCCAAATTGCTAAAGCTACTGCGGCTCCCAACACTGGTAAAGACAAACCGTTTTCGGCTCGCGCCCATGGTGGATTGCCAGGCTTGGCGGTAAAAAATGCCTTACATTCTTATACTGACAACCAACTGATCGCACTTGCCCAAATGAAAAAAGGATCGGACGGACCAGCCCCTGTAAACAGGGAATTTGCGATGTTATCAATAGCCAGCCCAAAGATAAATTTTGAGGATGAGCTGGTGAACCAGCCGGTCGTTAGTGGCAATCTATCCCGCGGGCAAGATGCTGGCTTACCAGGCCAAAAACCGGCAAATAAAACTAAAATAAGTTTGCGGTCGGCGTTCCGTCCCCAATATGCCTTAACAGTTTTGGCTGCCCCCGATCTAAACGGTGTAGGCTCATTTCAGCAAAGCAAGGTAGGCACCAATGTAGGCTTGCAATTTTCTGCAGGTTTGTCGAGGAAATTTAGCATTACAACAGGCGTTATTTACTCGGCCAAACCATATTTAACCGATTTCGACAGTTATCATACCTTATATAAGTTTCCGGTGACCCCGGTAAACGTTACAGCCGATTGCCGGATGCTCGACATCCCTTTAAATATAGGCTACCAGGTTTATAATAAACATCAAAACAGGATATCGATCGGGACGGGCCTGTCTTCATACCTGATGCTTCACGAGAATTATACGTTTAACTACGCCGCATCAACTCATTCCTATGGCTATGGGTATACCAGTCCGACAAATTATACGGTACCGAACAGTAAAAGCTACTTAATGGGAGTGTTTAATCTCAATGCAACTTACGAACGTCCAATTAGTTCAAAAATAGATATCGCTGTGGAGCCGTATCTAAAACTTCCGCTAACAAACATCGGCTACAGCCAGGTGCGATTACAAAGTACCGGGGTGGCGGTTGGGCTTAAATGGAATTTAAATTCATTGGCAAAACCCTAAAAAATGAAACATATAAGTATTGTTTTACTCGCCTGGATAAGCATCATAAACCAGGCAGGGCAGGATCTCTATGTCTGTAGAAACGCAAAGATCACGCTGTATTCAAGCGCCCCGATCGAGGATATCAAAGCGGCAACATCAACCGGGGCATCGGTTTACAACGCGGCGTCGGGCGAACTTGATTTTAGCGTGTCAATACGTTCTTTCCAATTTGACAAATCCTTAATGCAGGAACATTTTAATTCCGATTATATGGAAAGCGATAAGTTTCCCAGGGCGATCTTTAAAGGAAAAGTCGAAAACCATATTGACATCACGAAAGATGGAACATATCCTGTAAGGGTTGCAGGCCAGCTCACCGTACATGGAGTAACACAATCAAGAACCATTCCCGGAACGATATCCATAAAAAATGGCGTCGTCAGCATGACCTCAGAATTTATGGTCAAGTGCACCGATCACCATATCGATATTCCGCAAATTGTTTTTCACCATATAGCCGAAAGTATAAAAATAAATGTTTTTGCCACCTACAGTCCCTATAAATAATTCCAAACCTTAATACTATCAAAAATGAAAAAGTATATTTTTTTATTGGCCCTGGTTACTATAAGAATGGGCGTATTGGCCCAAAAAACCGATTCGTTATTAAACTCAATGAGCGGTGATAGCAAGAATGAGCCCGTTACCATCTTTAAGGCTTCGAGGCTCATTTTATCGCAAAGCTCCGAAACAGTTAAAAAAAACAATCTCAATTTCCTGATCATACATCGTTTTGGCGATTTCTCCGGTAAAAATGGGGGAGGGCAGATATTTTTCGGTCTTGATGCGGTAGCCGATGTTTATTTAGGCTTTGAGTACGGATTGACCGATAACCTGAATATTGACATCGGCCGAACCACCATCGGCGGCCTTGCCGACCTGGAGTTAAAGTATGCGTTTCTGCATCAAACGGAAAACGGATCGCCGTTTGCCATTACTGCCCTTGGACAGCTTGGCGTGAGGCCATACGGTTCATATAATGCCTTTGGAGACCGTATTTCCGAGTTTGCGCAGGTTATTTTTGCGCGAAAATTTTCCGGTGATTTTTCACTGCAGGTAGCGCCTTCTTTTGTTAACAACAATATACCGTTTCCGCTGGTTGCGGGAAATGAACAGCAATTTTTTGCGTTATCGGCCGCCGCAAGGGTAAAATTGTCAAAGCACATGGGCTTTATCGTCGACTATGCGCATCCCTTCTCTGCTTACCGGCAAAATAATGCTTATTCCGATCCATTAGGCTTTGGTATCGAAATGATCACCGGCGGCCATGTGTTTACCGTGAATATTACAAATTCCAGGGCTATTTCCGAGATCAACTATTTGAATAACACGCAATCGAGCTATGGCAACGGGCAATACCGTATAGGTTTTACCATATCGCGCATGTTTGATTTTAATCACAAAGAATCTTACAAAACGCCTAACACCAATTAAGACCTGGCAGGCGCCTTATGAGGTTTACAGGTTCGTAGAAATTTTTGTTTACTCCTAAATGTTTTTAGCTTTAGGTCGTAAACCTAATGGAACCTGTTAATGAATAAGCCCTCGCTGTTTTTGACATTATTGCTTCTGTGCATTTTAATTTCCTGCAAAAAACATATTCCGCCGGCTGATTATAGCAGTTGGCGCACCTACGCAGGGTCTAAGGATGGTAACAGGTATTCGTCAAATACACAGATCACTTTAAAAAACGTAGCTCAACTTAAAGTTGCCTGGATATACAGTTCTCACGACCGGGACACGGGCAACCGAAGTCAAAACCAGTGTAACCCTATCGTTATTGGCGGCATATTATATGCTACAAGCCCGAAACTGAAATTATTTGCTTTGGATGCCGCAACGGGCGCGCAAAAGTGGATTTTCGATCCTTCAACCGAGGGCTCTGCAAAAAATGATGACCCGTTCGCGTACTATAAGATTTGCAGGGGTGTTGTTTATTGGGAGGATGAGGCCGGTAAAAATAAGCGTGTTTTTTATAGCGTGGGCGCCAAAACATACGCCATTGATCCTGCAAATGGCCAACCCATCCGGTCATTTGGTAAAGGCGGCTTTCTGGATCTAAGCGATGACCTCGGACGGAAGACCGGCTCTTTTATTTCGGGAACGACGCCGGGTGTTGTCTATAAAGATCTGCTGATTATGGGAGCTCGTGTTTCCGAGTCGGAGGATGCGGCGCCCGGTCATATCCGGGCATACGATGCGCTTACCGGTAAGCTTCGCTGGATATTTCATACCATTCCGCATCCCGGGGAAAAAGGTTTTGACACTTGGCCGGATACTTCGGCATGGCGCCGCCTCGGTGCCGCGAATAACTGGTCGGGTATGGCCCTGGACGAGGAACGTGGGATTGTATATGTACCTACCGGGTCGGTTGGCGGCGATTTTTACGGTGCAAACCGCAAAGGGCCCGACCTATATGCCAATTGCCTTTTAGCGCTCGATGCTGAAACAGGCAAATACATCTGGCATTACCAGGTAGTGCATCACGATCTGTGGGACCGCGACCTACCGGCTAACCCAAACCTGGTAACCATACAGCATAACGGAAAAACCATCGATGCCGTTGCGCAAATTACCAAGCATGGCTTTATATTTATGTTCGACCGAACCAATGGAGAGCCGGTGTTCCCGATTGTGGAAAAACCGGTGCCAACTGCCAATGCGTTACCCGGCGAGCACCCGTGGCCTACACAGCCCATACCATCCTTACCGCAGCCTTTCGCCCGTCAGCATCTCGGGCCAGAAGACATAACTGACCTTTCGCCGGATGTGCATAAAACGATGATGGAGCAATACAACAAAGTGAAGTATAATGCTATGTTTTCGCCGCCCAGTAAGGATGGGGTTTGGATATTCCCTGGCTTTGATGGCGGTGGCGAATGGGGCGGTGCGGCGGTTGACCCGGAAACAAAAATTATGTACATCAGTAATAGCGAGCTGCCATGGGCACAGGTGATGATCGATGTGCCTAAAAACAACTATGGCAACTCCTTAGCGGGACGGGGCCATGTTATTTACAACAACTACTGCATATCATGTCACGGCCCCGAATTAAAGGGCAATGGGACGGCGTATCCGTCTTTACAAAATATCAATAAAAAGTACAACGAGCTTCAGGTGGGACAGATTGTTACCAATGGGCGAAATATGATGCCGGCATTTAAACAGCTGCGTGCGGACGAAAAAAAGGCGCTGCTGGCATTTGTTTTAAAACTGCCTGGAAAGCCGTCGGATCCCCTGATCTCGAAAGAACCGGTAACGGTTGATAAAAGCCAGAAGAATAAAGTGCCATATACAATGAATGGGTATAACCGTTTTCTTGATAAAAACGGCTATCCGGGCATTAAGCCACCCTGGGGAACGCTGGATGCTGTAAATCTCACTACCGGCAAGCTTTTATGGAAAGTGCCGCTGGGCGAATATCCCGAACTGACAAAAAGAGGCATCCCGGTAACTGGTACGGAACTATACGGCGGACCACTGGTTACAAAAGGAGGTTTGGTATTTGTAGCGGCTACAAAAGACCAAAAAATACGGGCGTTTGACAAACACACCGGTAAACAAGTGTGGGAAGCCAGCTTGCCGGCTGCAGGCTATGCTACACC